>OFDB01000042.1_pt1 | contig 33548 bp, 28 predicted proteins | sample 1521001 | NCBI WGS metagenome assembly OFDB01 (sample SAMEA2532531, study PRJEB24079) | metagenome | biome: bacteria; feature: seaside; material: soil | place: India | collected 2012-02-01 | depth 0.1 m | reverse complement strand
CATAGGGCTTGTGGATGGCATCCTCGAACAGTTTCTGCTGGTCCTTCTCGTAGCCCAGCTTGTCGATGCCCAGCTTGGCCGCGCTGCCGTCCAGGATACGCAGCACCACCTTCTCGCCGAACAGGGTGGGCAGGGTGCTGACGCGGAAGTCCACTTGCTTGGTCTTGCTGAGATTCAGCTTGATGCGGCCGTCCTGCGGCACCCGCTTTTCGGCGATGTCCAGCTGCGCCATCACCTTGAGGCGGGCGGCGATGCGCTGATTGAGCTTGGTCGGCGCCTTGGCGACCTGCTTGAGGATGCCGTCGATGCGCAGGCGCACCCGGTAGTCGTTCTCGTAGGGTTCGAAGTGGATGTCCGACGCGCCTCGCTTGATGGCGTCGATCAGGACCTTGTTGACGAACTTGACCACCGGGGTGTCGTCGCCCTTGGCATCGACGCCGGATTCGTTGGCGACGTCTTCGTCACCGCCACCGATCTCGAGATTCTCCAGCCCTTCGTCATCGTCCCCCCCCAAGGTGTTGCTGAGGTTGCTGCTGGCGCTAATCCAATGATCCAGGGCGCGGCGCAGGGAATCGTCGTCGACGAGAATAGGTTCCACTACCAGATTGGTGTGGAACTTGATCTCGTCCAGCGCCTGCATCTTGTTGGTCGGGTCCGAGACTCCGACGAACAGCTTGCTGCCGCGCTTGAAGATGGGCAGCACCTGGTGCTTCTGCAACAGTTCCTCGCTGACCAGCTTGACCGCATTATGGGCAACGTCAAACGAGCCGACATCCAGCAGTGGCATGCCGAACTCGACCGCGTTGGCGGCGGCCATCTGAGAGGGAGAAGCCAACTTCTTCTCGACAATCCACTGTGCCAGCGGCACCTTGGCCGCCTGCGCATCGGTCATGGCGGCGCGGGCGGAGGTTTCGTCAAGCGCGCCGTCCATGACCAGGCGGCGCGCGATACCAGTGATACCAACCAGATTGGCAGTGGGGACGGCACTCATGCGCGTTCTCCTGAAATTCCGTTAAATACTAGCCAGACGGGGGAATCCGGAGCAAGTAAACCGCACGGGGCAGCCTAGTCAGCCCAGGCTTCGGATGAGCCGGGCATAGTGATCCGCACAGGATTGCCATGACCATTGGCCGGCCAAGCGATGGGCGGCGGCTCGCAGGGACCGGAGCTGTTCGGGAACAGCGGTCACCGAGGCTAGCTGGGCCCGTAATGCCTGCGCCTGATTTACGTGATTCTCATCATGTATGAACACGGCGTCCGGACGATCTTCGGCGAAACTGCCGGCGACTTCGGAGCTCACCAGTACGGGTAGACCACAGGCGAGAGCCTCTTGCACCACGAGTGGAAAACCCTCGCCCACGCTGGGCAGCACCATCAAATCCGCCGTCCGGTACAAAACCGCCAATTGTGCCGGGGTAAGGTCACTCAGCAGGGTCACGTTGTCCAAGGGGATGCCCCAAGATGCGGGGCTTTGCGGGCCCTTGCCGACGAAGGTCCAATCTGTGCCGGGGAGGTCCGTGCACTCACGCAGCAGGTGAATGCCTTTCTTCTCCACGAAGCGGCCGACAAACAGCAACTTCAGCTGCTCATCCCGGGGTTGCTCTGGGGCGGCGGGATGGAATGTTTCATGGTCGACGCCATTGAAGATGACTTCGTGGCCGTTCCTGAAACGCACGAATTCCGAAAAATAGGCCTGCACAGCAGGTGAAACGAATGCAACCGCATCCGCGAAAGCCAGCATTCCGCGTGAGACCGTGCGATTGGCGAGTCCATGCAGCAGACGGAGCAGGCCGGATCGGAAGGGAATCATGCCGATATGCTGGGTAATCAGGACTTTCTTGCGCCAGCGTTTGGCAAATGCGAAGGCGGCGATCGATGACATGTAGAGGCAGTCATGGATATGGACTACCTGGGTTTCGCCGATGGCGTGATACAGCAGCCGCAGGCTGGAAAGACTCCATAGCGGTGCGGGCAGGCCGACCGTTTTTTCGAGAAAGTCGATGGACGAAGCATGTGTAACATGCGGGCCAGAGGTGGAAACTGGCGGGGCTTCTCCGGGGGGGCCACCCGCGAACCAGCGCACGGGGAAACCGGCCTGGGCCAGCTGTTCTGACAAATGGCCGGCAACCCGCTCAATCCCTCCACCATGACGGGGGAAGAAGGCGCTGACGACCACGATGCCGGGAAAGTCAGTAGACGTCATGCGCCAGCCTGAGGACCTGTAGCCACAATGACGTACACCGCCGAGTTTGATTCCCGAATGGATGAAGGAGTCAGCCAGTCTTCCAACTTCATGCGCAGATGCATGAAGCCGCAGATGGCGGCGGACACCCACTTGCCTGGCACGCCAAAGCGGGACAGCGCGGTGTGATAACCGATTGCCCTGAACTGGGTGGTCCAGGCCAACGGCCCCACCAATGCCTGCACGCTCTCGGGTATGAAGCCACGTTCGGTCAGTTCCCTGATCAGCCCGTCACGGGTCCAGCGCCGATAGTCGGTCGGGTGCGGGTGATAGAGCCACGTCCCATGCGTACTCAGCACCAGGCGACCACCCGGCTTCAATACCCGGCCGCATTCACGCAGATAGCCATCGACGTCCCAGACATGTTCCAGTACCTGGACGGAGAGGACGCAATCAACCGTAGCGTCCTCGAATGGCAGCCGCTGGTCGGAGGCAAGGACCACGTCCACGCCGTCGCCTGCAACGATGTCGCAGGCGACATAGTCGCTGAAAAGCGGTGAAACCACCTCTCGATACGGCGCGGTTCCGGAACCGTAGTCGACCACGGTTCCCGAAGGCCTGGCAACCCGCCGACAGCCCGTTGTGAGCGCATCCCGCAGCAGGTTCAGCGTATAGGCATCGTGCTTCCAGAAAGGAGGCTTCAATCTGCTATCGTCGTGCATCGGAAATCTCCCCTCCAGGCCCGCCAGATCCATGGTTCCGCACAGTTCCGCCCCCAGATTCCTCATCGTAGGCGGCCTTTGCTATGCCTTGAATTTTGTCATTCTTCTCGTCGCCACCGAAGTCGCGAACCTCCACTACCTGCCCTCGATGGTGATCTCCATCCTGGTCGTCAACCTGGTGGGGTGGTGGATCAACCGAACCTGGACCTTCGATGCGGGGACGACAGGGCTTGTCGCAAGTTTCATCCGGTACACCACTGCCTCGATGGCGAGCATGCTGTCCGCCCTGGGCGCCATGATCGTGATGGTTTCCCTGCTGGGCATTCATCCGCTGATCGCCAACGTGCTGGTGGCGGTCGCAATGGTGGTGGTCAATTTCTTCCTGCACCGGAATTGGTCCTTCAGGAAGAAAGCGGATTCCTGCGAAACAGGGAAACATACTGGAGGCGGTTGGTAAGCGCCCCAAGCAGTCCTCGATGGCATCTGGCCGGCCAGGTCCTGTGTATCTCCGACCAGCCCAATGATTCGAGTACCGATTTCCACTCCCACTCGCGCTGATAGTTGTGCGGAGATGGAATGCCGAAGCGACGGTTTCCCAGCTCATCGAGTACAGCGAGTGCGTACTCGCCCACACGTGTCTGGTAAGTGTGATCCTTGATGAGAATGTACTTGTCCGAGACCCGCGCAAGCTCGTGCAGACTGTCCTGAGGGGATGGGCAGTGATGGAGGACGTCAATGGCATAAGCAATGTCGAATGACCTGTCCCCGTAAGGAAGTGGGCTGTCGCCGTCATAGAGCGTGGGGGTGAAGTGCACGACATCGCGCAGCTTCACGTCGATCGCTTCGATCTGGTCAAAGCACCGCCGCGTCAATAGTTGGGCGGCATACCAGCCGTCGCCGGACCCGAAATCCAAAGCATTTCTTGCACCGTCCGCCATCGACAGCACGGACTGGAATTCCTGCAGCGTTCTTTCCTTGTAGCCGGTCATGATGCCAGCCTCCTGCGTGCTGGAATTCGGATCGCTTCCAGCAGGAATGATGTAATGAAGAGTTCGCTGCCAAGCGACAGAAAGGTGGTCGATGGAACCACCAGTCGCATGGTTTCCCTGGGGTCCAGTGCGCCGAATCCAGACTGCGCCCAGTCGATGAAAGCCGAGACGGTGATGCCCAAGCCTGCAAGCAGGAGGATCAGTGAGCAGACTATCAGGAATTCCAGCGACGGCTGGGTCATCGCACGGTTGCTGGCGGGCGGCAACCATCCGTTCCGGATGCCGATGGATGTTGAGAGGAAAGAGAACATGATCATCTGAAAGCCCACCACGACCATGACACCCGCGTAGGCCATGGTATGGATGTCCAGGCCGATATGGCCAATCACTACCAGATTAGAATAAATAATCAGCATCAGGACCGCACCCAGTGCGCTGAGTCCAATGCCAGGAAACAGGAACAGCCACCTAGGACTGTGCAGTAACAGGAACTTGAGGTGGCGCCAGCCGTCCCGCCAAGTGCGCAGATGGGGAGGGCGGCTGCGGCCGTCCTTGCGCAACGTGGTGGGAACTTCGGCAATTCTGAGGCCGTGCATCGAACTCTTGACCACCATTTCACTGGCGAATTCCATGCCGTCTGAATTCAGGTCAAGGCCCAGGACTGCATCGCGTCGGAAACCACGGAGGCCGCAGTGGAAATCGCCGATGTCGTTGCGATAGAACAATCGCCCGACTGCGCTTAGTACGGGATTACCGAGATACCGGTGAAGAAAGGGCATGGCTCCAGGTTCAATACCTCCCCTGAATCGATTGCCCATCACCAATTCGTTGCCGTCCCGTAACGCTTGCAGCATTAGCTCGAGGCGAGAGAAGTCATAACTGTCGTCGGCATCACCCATAATCACATAAGTGCCACGCGCCGCCGCGATACCTCCCTTGAGGGCTGCGCCATAGCCCTTGGCTGGGATATGGACAACCCGGGCGCCAGCAGATTCGGCCAATTGCTGGGAACCGTCGGAAGAGCCATTGTCCGCAACGATCACTTCACCGACGACTGAAAAACTATTCAGGAAACGAAGTGCATGGCTGACACAGGTTGCCACTGTCTCGGCTTCATTGAGGCAGGGAATGACGATGGATAGCTCGCAAGTGCTAGCGTTGGAGGTATGCATCACCATACGGCGCTCTCTTCGTTCGTATTGAAAAAGTCGATTCCACGCTCGCCCCGTGCTGGCAGTTGGCATTCAAATCGGGCCACAGCGTCTTCCCATTGGGAGGCTTTCCCGAGATAGGTGATGGAGCTTTGCCCACTTAGACCGTACTGAATCCTGTCCTTGTCGAACCTCACGCTGAAACCTATCCCGTCGTAGTTGAAGTAGCTGCGAGACCACACTTGTCCGGAACCTTCCGTCTGAGGTCTTGAAGGCACGAAAAGCTCAGGGCATTTGTCCTCAAAGGCGTTCATGATTTCGCTCGCTCGCGCCCGCAAGCGTGCCAATTCCGGATTGGCGGGACTAGGTACGGCCGGGCAAGACATCAACAGGACCGGCATGGAGGGACCCAGGTCCCGATTGAACCTTGTTTTCAGTTTTGGCTGTGCATCCAGCAATATCTTGTGGCACTGATCGATCTGCAGGCGTAAGGAAACCCTGTCGACAAACGCGCTGTAATAGCGTGTCATCGAAGTGATATCCGCTGTGTATCCCTGAATACGGGGAACCGCAAATAGAACCTGGGTACGCCCTGCATATTGGGAAATCAGCGATGCGACCTTGGCCGCCGCCGGTCCCTGGCTTGGAATCGAGTAGGCGCTGCGCAGATTGACGAAGGCCGAGTCGGGGTGGAGGTGCGGGACCAGATCGGAATACGATGGATTGGACAGTGACAGAAAAAGGTGCGGGGTCCGGCTCAGTTCTTCAGGAATCCGTACCGACATCAGTTGAGGAGTCCATTGGGTCGAGCCCCAGCGGACTACGCCATCATAGCTAAAAGTAAGAAATTGAAAGGCGCTCAAGCCGATCAACAGAAGCAAGGCATAGCGTTGCGCCATCAGTCGCAGGGCCACCCAAGCAGTCATGGGGCCCAGTAGCAGGAATAGGGAAATTCCATAGCGTCCGTTGGAGGAACTCGCAATCCAGAGAAGGCTCGCGACAAGGACGAATGCAGCCAACCTGAGACCGCCCTCTTGCGGACGTTCCTGCGGACGTCTGGTTACGGCCTTCCATAGATACTTCAGGCCTGCTGCGATGGAAAGGACACACAGGACCAGAGGAATCGGTGTTGGCGCGAGCATCTCCAGATAGGTCCAGGAGTTAGACAGGGCGATCCGATAGGGTAGAGTGACTAGATCGGTCAGTGTAGCCGGCTGGAACCGGAAAGCGCCTACACTCTCGGTGGTGAAGTACGGAGAGTGGAACACGCCGTTGAACATCGGAAAGAATGGGTTGCCCATCGTTTCGTGAAGGCGCCAGCTCCAATACCCCTGGGCCAAGATGAACCCCCCCAGCATGCCGGCGGCACCGGTACCGACGCGAGCCAGCCATTGACGGGGAGACTCCGTACGCCATGGCAGGCAGATGGCGATGGCGATCGCGATGGCGAATGGGGCATTGCTCAACTTCACCGCCATCGAAAGGCCCGCAAGTGACCCGGCTAGCAAAGTCCATCGGCGTGCGTTACGCGAAATGACCAGCCACACTGAAGCAAGGACAAGCACAGATCCGATGGGGTCCACGAAAGTGGAACCCAAGTGAATCAGGAAGACAGGAGTGCTCACTCCTAGCAGCCAGCCCAGTGCCATTGCCCATTGCGAAGCACGAGGCAGGCCCGAGGCCAGATTCCTGCATATCAAGTACAGGAAAAAAGCGTTCAGTGAATGGAGGCAGGCAAGCAGTACCTCGGTACCCATGCTGTCGAGATGAAGTCGCAGAATGAGCGCCAGCGGAACAAATCCAATCGGATTCAGGTAGCCCTGCAATCCGGCGGGAAAGAAGTCCTGCGAAAGACGGTCATGCGTGAGGATGTGGACCGCGTACGCATGATAATTGTGGTAATCCCAGGGGACATCTCTCCCATAGGTGAGTGTCAGCCACGAAAAGAAGACGGCGCAAGCGAGCAGCATGCCCGCATTCGTGATTGACCTGCTCATTCGTCTTCCCCGTCTCCCCGGGTTCTATTGCAGCCCTTGAGGCACGGCCTTCGTTCCATGTCGCGTGAGGACATCGGAACTCGCTGCATTGTCGAGCCATGCTCCCGAGGCTAAAAGATAGCTACAAAAAACCCCGCAGATGCGGGGTCTTTTGCCGAATGCCTTTGCTTGCGCAAGGGCATGCGCAGGATCAGGTGCCCTGGCAGGTTGCCGGACGATACTTGGCGGGAACCGTGGTGCCAGCGCCACCACAGACCCAGCGGACCTGGCCATTCGTCTGCTTGGTACCCACCAGCGTGATGACGTCGGTTGCGGCAACGGAACCGCCGACCGCCGCAGTCGCGGTGACAGTGATGGTGCCGCCGGCGTAGGTAACGTTGCTCACGTAGGCAGAAGACTGCGTTTCAACCGCCACGGTGGTCGGCATGACGGTACCGCCGGTGGTCGCTGCGGCTTCCGAAACCGTGGTGCGAGCCGAGGAGGCCGCCAGAATCATTTCCGAGACACGTGACTTGACCAGATAGTCCTGGTAAGCCGGCAGCGCGATGGCGGCCAGGATGGCGATGATGGCGACCACGATCATCAGTTCGATGAGGGTGAAACCCTGCATGTTCTTCTTCATGAACTTTCCCCTTTCAGGATTGGCTTGGATGGTTAAGGACACACCAGCCCCGTGTCCCTAAGCGGTGGACCGTGGGCGCCGTGCAAGACGACGCACGTGCTTTAAGTCACGTGCAGGATGTGTGCCAACTGTAAGCGCCTCTCTCCCTTCGCCCGACGGCTCGCGGGAAAGACCCCAGACACCTAAGTCGAGATAACTATGACATCAATCTCTTTGGACCGGTATCGGGGAAAGGGGGGATCAACCGCGGGAATGATCACAGTCTGACAATTTGGCCCCTGGAGTCACCCCTCCCACGCGACCGAGTATGAGTGATGAAAAATGTCAATAAGTGACAATTTACGTCACTCTCATGGTCAGAAGATTGACGTTTGACTGCTCGTGAAAGTGGCAGAAGAGCCAAGAAGGCTCTTTCACGGCCATTGGCCGGAGCATTGCAGGAAAGGCGCCATCAGGTGTTTGGCGCGGAAAAGGCGCAGTACCCGTCTCCCCAGGAGCGGTTACGCGCTACTTGCTAAGGGCAATGGAGGAGGATTACCAGTGGCGTTCGAGCGGGGAAGTGGTCTTGCCGCCGCGACCTTAGCTCCTTGTCAGGTATTGAAGGAATGCAGGGGAGGAGTGTCCTGCCGAGCGTTCGGAGGCCACAGGGGGATCTGAAGCGAAGTCGGTACACGACTCAATTGCCACTCCATATAGTGGAATAGCCAGAACGACCTACAGGTCGGGAAGAACTGGCCACAAACTCAAAATGCCAAACCGCCCTGCCGTACGGCAGGGCGGTCTGGTAGTGAAAAACTGCGGTGCGCAGAAGTGTTAGTCCACGCCCACACATTTGCCCGGCGCAAACTTCTTTTTCAGCGTGGTCGTGCAGCTCCACACGCCCGTGCCCGCAGAGCGCGTCAGGGAAATGTCAAGATCGTTAAAGGCAGTATTACCACCTTGGGTCAAGCAGCTGATCTTTCCATCAGTCTTGGCATCGGGGATGGTAATGCTGACTGTCTTGCAATAAGAGGTCGTTGAGCCAATGCCGATAAAACCAGGAGCAGATGACGTAACAGACGGATCCCTGCCATCAGTCATTGCTTGCTCGAAGCCAATCTTACCGGGCGTGATTTCCGCCAACGCCGCCGCCGCCTGCGAGCGGGTCGTATAGTCCTGATAGTTCGGCAGCGCGATGGCAGCCAGAACGGCGATGATCGCCACGACGATCATCAGTTCGATCAGGGAAAAACCCTGCATGTTCTTCTTCATGTGAAACTTCCCCGTGTTGCTTTTCTTGGTGAATGAAGGCGTATCCGTTCGCTGTTCTAGACAAGGCCGGTGACGCGGCATCGCTGGGCAATGCCCTGGGAACATCGAACGGGAGCCTGGTTAGCGCCTTCAATCGCATCCGATGGATGTGCATGGTTCGGGATACGAACGTCCGGCGCGGCGCGAAGATATCGATGGCGCGACGCGTGATTGACGGGAGAGTTCACACTCTCTTCCAGAGTGAGAGAGGTCGCGCTTGTGACGACAAGAAGCGTCAATTGAAGTGGGTTGATCCGCGCTTCGGTTGAGCGATTAGGTGAGTTGCGTGATTGAAGTTGGTTGGCGGGTGGTTGTGGGAAGAGCGGAAAAGCAAATCCCCCTCTGTCCCCCTTTTTCAAAGGGGGAGGTGCTCTTTTTTCAGGGGATCAGGGAGGGGTGGGTTCTTCGGGATCATGGAGGCAGGCGCATTCCAGGGACGCGCCTGGGAGGCGAAGGGGCCCGAAGGCGCGTGCCTGAAAGAGTGCCGGTGGTGCCTGTGAAGAAGGCAGGCGGCCCGCGAGGCCGCTATTCCATGCCGAGCTTTTTCAGCTTGTAGCGCAGGGCGCGGAAGGTGATGCCGAGCTGGGCGGCGGCGCGGGTCTTGTTCCAGCGGTTTTCTTCCAGCGCTTTCTGGATGGCCGCGCGTTCCAGCTGCTCGATGTAGTTGGGCAGCGGGCCGCCGGCGGGATCGATGTCGATCGGGGCGCCGCCGGGGGGAGGCGCGGCGACCGGAGTGGCGTCGGCGGGTGTCGAGCGGGGCGTGGCGGTGGACTGCGGCAGGTAGAGGTCACCGACCTCGACGCTGTGGCCATCGGCCATCGCCAGTGCGCGTTCCAGGATGTTCTCCAGTTCGCGGACGTTGCCGGGGAAGGGGTACCGGCGCAGTTCGGCCATGGCGTCCGGGGACACCGAAGGGGCGTTGCGGCCGTGCTGGTCCGCCAGCCGGTCGAGGATGGCGCTGGTCAGTTGCGGGAGATCGCTGGCGCGTTCGCGCAGGGGCGGTACCCGCAGTTCGATGACGTTGATGCGGTAGTAGAGGTCGTGACGGAAGCGGCCATCGCTGGCCAGTTCGCCCAGATCCTTGTGGGTGGCCGAGAGGATGCGCACGTCCACCTGCACTTCCTGGGAGGCGCCAACCGGGCGCACGGCCTTTTCCTGGATGGCGCGCAGCAGCTTGACCTGCATCGGCAGGGGCAGCTCGGCGACCTCGTCCAGGAACAGGGTGCCGCCGTTGGCGGCCTGGAACAGGCCGGCCTTGTCGGCGTGGGCGCCCGTGAAGCTGCCCTTCTTGTGGCCGAAGAATTCGCTTTCCATCAGTTCGGCCGGGATCGCGCCGCAGTTGACCGGCACGAACGGGCCGCTGGCGCGGGCGCCCTGCTCGTGGATGGTGCGGGCGACCAGTTCCTTGCCCACGCCGGACTCGCCGCGGATGTAGACCGGGGCCTGGCTGCGGGCGACCTTGCCGATGGTGTCGCGCAGGGTGGCCATGGCGGGTGAACTGCCAAGCAGCCGGCTGGCCTGTTCCGGCGGCGGCGGCGGTGCGGGCGCGCGCTCGGCGTTGTTCAGTTCCAGCGCATGCTTGACCAGCCCGCGCAGGACCGTCAGGTCCACGGGCTTGCTGACGAAATCGAACGCGCCGGCCTTCAGTGCCTCGACCGCCAGTTCGATGTTGCCGAAGGCGGTGATCATGGCGACCGGGGTGCGCGGGTAGTTGCGGGAGATCTCGCCGACCAGCTCGATGCCGTTGCCGTCGGGCAGGCGCATGTCGGTGAAGCACAGGTCGTAGCTGTTGCGCGACAGGAGTTCGCGCGCTTCGCCGAGATTGGCTGCGGTGTCGATGCGCAGGCCCATGCGGCCCAGCGTCAGTACCAGCAGTTCGCGGATGTCGCGTTCATCGTCGACGATCAGGGCGCTACGGTTTTCGCTCATGGATCCCCCTTCTGCCCCTGTCCATTCAGTGTACCGGCTGAACAGGAGTGCCCGCTAGTGTGACACCGCTGATATGAAGCTCGTGCAGGGACCGGGGCAAGGACCGGGCGGCATGTGATGGCGGACACTCTTGGGGCAGAGAATCACGCGGAAGCCGGCTCGCTCACGCCGGCAGCAGGGCATGCGGACCGGGCAGGGTGATGCGGAAGCAGCTGCCGCCGCCCGGGACCGGCACGTACTCCAGGGTGGCCTGGTTGGCCCGACACAGTTCGCGGGCGATGTAGAGGCCCAGGCCGGTACCGTGCTCGGAGGTGGTGAAGAAGGGGCGGAACAGCTGCGCGGCCACGGCCTCGGGAATGCCGGGCCCCCGGTCCATGACGTCGATCATGGGACGGTGGTCGGCCTGGAACACCCGTACCCGCACCCGCGCCGGTTCGCCCGGCAGGCGCCCGTAGTTCATCGCGTTCTGCACCAGCACGGTCACGACCTGCTGGAGATGGCGTTGGTCGACCAGGGCCGGCACCGGCCGCGGGCCAATCACGGCCTCGAGGGTGTCGGTCTCGATCGACAGCGACTGCTGGTAATCGTCGATGAAGCGGCGGACGAAGGTGTTGAGGTCCACATGCTCCGGGCTGGCGCGTTCGCGCCGGGCCAGGCCCAGCACGCTTTCGACGATGCCGTTGGTGCGCTGGCATTGCTGGTGGATGATCTGCAGCAGCCGGCGATCGCCGTCGATGATGTGGCGCGATTCCTCGAGCAACTGCACCGCGTAGTTGATGGCCGCCAGCGGGTTGCGGATCTCGTGGGCCAGGCTGGCCGAGAAGCGGCCCAGCGCGGCCAGGGTCAGCGATTCGGCGCGGCGCGAGACCACGGTGGCATCGTCCAGGAAGATCAGCGAGGTCTCGCTGTCGGCCAGCAGGCGGGCAAAGCGCGGTTGCACTTCGGGCTGGTCGGGGGACAGTTGCATCGGCGTGTCGTCGGCCTGCCAGCCGTTGCGCCAACGCTGCAGGCGGCGGGCCAGTTCCGGCGCGGTATGGGTCAGCAGGACGCCGGCCCCGTCGTTGGCGCCATCGCCGCCGTCGCCGAGCAGCAGGCTGGCGGCCTCGTTGGCCAGCTTGATGTGGTTGTCCGCATCCACCACCAGCACGCCGGTGCGCATGCGGCGGATGATCAGCTCGTTGATTTCCACCAGGTTGGCGACTTCGGCGCCGCGCTGGTCCGCCAGCGCCTCGCTGCGGCGGGCGCGCACGCCGGCCTGGTGGGACAGGTAGCCCACGGCGATGTAGCTGATGGCGAACATCATCACTTCGGCTATCGAGCGGTCGGTGCCGCCGTCGTGAACAAACGTCCAGCCGTACTCGACGAACAGCGAAGCCACGGTCAGCCCGATCATCACCAGCGCCCAGCGCCAGGACGGCATCAGCAGCGCGCCGGCGGCGATGTTGAACAGCAGCATCATCGCCACGCCGGCGGTCGCGGCCGGCAGGGCATGGGTGATGAGGGCGGCGGCCGTGATGTCCACCGCCAGTCCCACCACCACGGTCAGGGTCATCCAGCGGGGACTGCGGACCAGCAGCAACAGGACCGAGGCCACCAGATAGGCGACGGTGACCACCAGCCCCAGCATGGGATGGCGCTGGGAACCCAGCAGGTCCGACAGGGGACTGAACACCAGCCCGGCCAGCACCGCGGCTTCCAGGGTCCGGTAAAGGGCAAAGAAATACAGATCGCGCCGTGGAGCGGATTCGATGCGGCCCAGGATCGAATGGCTTTGCGGCAAGCGCGGACTCCCCCCGTCGGCGGTGACACAGTATAGGCAGGCCGGCCCTCGCCGGCTGATTTTGCGCCGTCCGGCCCGGTGGGCGACAATAGGGGGCTGGCTGGCGCCCGCCGGGCGGCCCACGCACGTCCAAACGCGCTTTTCCGGGACGTCCGGCCTCGCTTACCTGTTCCCTACCCACGGTGACGCATGAATTTTCACGAATACCAGGCAAAACAACTGTTTGCCGAATATGGCATTGCAGTTCCGGCCGGGCGCGTCGCGCGCACGCCGGAAGAAGCGGTTGAAGCCGCGAAGTCCATCCCGGGCGACCTCTGGGTGGTCAAGGCCCAGATCCACGCCGGTGGCCGCGGCAAGGCCGGCGGCGTCAAGCTGGCCAAGACCCTGGACGAAGTGAAGCAGTACGCCGCGGCGATGCTCGGCACGCGCATGGCGACCTACCAGTCGGCCGGCGTGGCCCTGCCGATCGACGCGGTACTGATCTCCGAAGGCACCGATATCGCCAAGGAACTGTACCTGTCGGTGCTGGTCGACCGCGCCACCAAGGCCGTCACCTTCATCACCTCCAGCGAAGGCGGTGTCGAAATCGAGAAGGTCGCCGCGGAAACCCCCGAGCTGATCCACCAGCTGGACGTGAACTTCGTCCAGGGCCTGCAGCCGTACCAGTGCCGTGACATCGGCTTCAAGCTGGGCCTGAACGCCAAGCAGGTCAACCAGCTGACCAAGATCATGATGGGCCTGTACAAGCTGTTCAACGAGAAGGATCTGGCGCTGGTCGAACTGAACCCGCTGGCCATCCTCACCAACGGCGATCTGGCCGTGCTGGACGGCAAGGTCAACTCCGACGACAACGCTTCTTTCCGCCATCCAGACCTGGTCGCCATGCGCGACAAGGCGCAGGAAGACGAGACCGAAGTGCTGGCCTCCGAGCACGATTTGAACTACGTGACCATGGACGGCAACATCGGCTGCATGGTCAACGGCGCCGGCCTGGCGATGGCCACCATGGACGTCATCAAGCTCAACGGCGGCGAGCCGGCGAACTTCCTGGACGTCGGCGGCGGCGCCACCAAGGAGCGCGTGACCACCGCGTTCAAGCTGATCCTGTCCAGCGACAAGGTCAAGGCGATCTTCGTGAACATCTTCGGCGGCATCGTCCGCTGCGACATGATCGCCGAAGGCATCATCGCCGCGGTCAAGGACGTGGGCGTCAAGGTGCCGGTGGTCGTGCGCCTGGAAGGCACCAACGTGGAAGCCGGCAAGGCGCTTCTGCGCGATTCCGGTCTGGCCATCATCCCGGCCGACGACATCAACGACGGCGCCAAGAAGGCCGTCGCTGCGGTCAAGGCCGCCTGACCCCACGACGAGACTAGGAATAATTCATGAGCGTTTTGGTCAACAAGAACACCAAGGTCCTCGTCCAGGGCTTCACCGGCCAGCAGGGCACCTTCCACGCGACCCAGATGGTCGAGTACGGCACCCAGGTGATGGGCGGCGTGACCCCCGGCAAGGGCGGCACCACCCACATCGACCTGCCGGTCTACAACACCATGCGCGACGCGGTGCAGGACACCGGCGCCGACGCCTCGGTCATCTACGTGCCGCCGCCGTTCGCGGCCGACGCGATCCTGGAAGCGGCCGATGCCGGCATCAAGGTGATCGTGGCGATCACCGAAGGCATTCCGGTGCTGGACATGCTGCGGGTCAAGAACACCCTGAAGGGCTATCCGGGCGTCACCCTGATCGGCCCGAACTGCCCGGGCATCATCACGCCGGGCGAGTGCAAGATCGGCATCATGCCGGGCCACATCCACCAGCCGGGCAAGATCGGCATCGTCTCGCGTTCGGGCACGCTGACCTATGAAGCGGTCAAGCAGACCACCGACGTGGGCCTGGGCCAGAGCACCTGCATCGGCATCGGCGGCGACCCGATCAACGGCCTGAACTTCGTCGAGGCGCTGACCCTGTTCAACAACGACCCGCAGACCGAAGGCATCATCATGGTCGGCGAAATCGGTGGCTCGGCCGAGGAAGAAGGCGCCGAGTACATCGCCAAGCACGTCAAGAAGCCGGTCGTCGGCTTCATCGCTGGCGCCTCGGCCCCGGCCGGCAAGCGCATGGGCCACGCCGGCGCCATCGCCTCCGGCGGCAAGGGCACGGCGGAAGGCAAGTTCGCGGCGATGGAAGCCGCGGGCGTGACCACCGTCCGCTCGCCGGGCGACCTGGGTGCGGCGATTGCTGCTCGCTTGAAGTAAGCCGTTTCCGCTTTTTGCGGGACGAACGGAAAAGCCGCCTTCGGGCGGCTTTTTGTTTGGGTTTGGATGCGTTGGCTTCGGCTTGCCCCCACCCCGGCCCTCCCCCGCGGGCGGGGGAGGGGGCGTTTCGCGGGTACGGTGGTGGCTTGTCTTGATTTGTCGATTGGCTGTCGGGCACGGCTTTGGGCCCCTTCCCCGCTTGCGGGGAAGGCTGGGATGGGGCAAGATGCCAACCTACCCGGGCACAGGACGTGCGCATGCGGAAAGGACAGAAACGAAACCGGGCGCGTGAACTACGGCGCGATATGACACCCGCCGAACGCCGCCTGTGGACGATCCTGCAACGGCGCCAGCTCGAAGGCTTCCATTTCCGCCGGCAATGCCCGATCGGCCCCTACATCGCCGATTTCGCCTGTCTGCAGGCGCGACTCCTGATCGAAGTGGATGGCGGCCAGCACATGGATGCGCCCGCTGACGCCGGAAGGGACGCCTTTCTCCGCCGGGAAGGCTTCCACGTCCTGCGCTTCTGGAATAATGAGGTGATGACGAACCTCGAAGGTGTTCGCGCGCTGATCGTTTCGCGGCTGCCGCCCACCGCCCACGTCCTGCCTTCCCGCGCATCGGTGAAGGCTCGAACCTGAAGACCGACATGTCCCAGACCCTTCGCATCGCCCTGGCCCAGTTCGATTTCCCCGTCGGCGCGGTGACCCAGAACGCCGAGCGCATCGCCACGCTGATCGCCGAGGCGCGCGACGGATACGGCGCCGACATCGTGCTGTTCCCGGAATTGGCCATCAGCGGCTATCCGCCGGAAGACCTGCTGCTGCGACCGCGCTTTCTGGCCGATTGCGAGACCGCATTGCGCCAGCTGGCCGCGACCACCCACGGCATCGTCGCGGTGGTGGGTTGGCCGGAAACCGCCGGGAGCGTGGTTTACAACTCGGCGAGCGTGCTGCGCGATGGACGCCTGGAGGCGACCTACCGCAAGCGGGAGCTGCCGAACTATGCGGTGTTCGACGAGCGCCGTTACTTCGACGTGGATCCGAACGGCGAGGCCTGCGTGTTCGAGGTCAAGGGCGTGCCGGTCGGCCTGATCATCTGCGAGGACCTGTGGTTTCCCGAGCCGCTGGCCGCCACCGCGCGCGCCGGTGCGCAGATGGCGCTGGTACCAAACGCCTCGCCGTTCGATCGCGACAAGCACGCGCAGCGCGACGCGCTGCTGGCCGAGCGTACCCGCGATACCGGCCTGGCGCTGGCCTATCTGAATGTGGTCGGCGGACAGGATGCACTGGTGTTCGACGGCGCTTCGGTGGTGGCCGACGGCGACGGCACCGTGCACCCGGCGGCCGCGGCGTTCACCGATCAATGGCTGGTGGTGGATTACGACCCGGAGGGGCGCCGGTTCAGCCCGGTGCAGTGGATGGATGACGGCGACGAGAGCCGCGACGCGCTGGCCTGGCGCGCGATTGTGCGCGGCCTGCGTGACTACTGCGGCAAAAACGGCTTCCAGAAGGTCTGGCTGGGCCTGTCCGGTGGCATCGATTCGGCGCTGGTGCTGGCGCTGGCGGTGGACGCGCTGGGCGCGGAGAACGTCACCGCCGTGCGTTTGCCTTCCCGCTACACCGCCGGGCTGTCCAACGATCTGGCGGCCGAGCAGTGCGAGGCGCTGGGCGTGCGGCTGGAGACGATTCCGATCGAAGCGCCGTTCAAGGGCTTCCTGGAGACGCTGGGGCCGCTGTTTGCCGGCTTGGCTGCCGACACCACCGAAGAAAACCTGCAATCGCGCAGCCGCGGCGTGATCATGATGGCGCTGAGCAACAAGTTCGGCGGCTTGCTGTTGACCACCGGCAACAAGAGCGAATACGCGGTCGGCTACGCGACCATCTACGGCGACATGTGCGGTGGTTACGCACCGATCAAGGATCTCTACAAGACCGAGGTGTTTTCGCTGGCGCGCTGGCGCAACACCGTCGGCGGCGCACCGGTGATCCCGCCGGCGGTCATCAGCCGCCCGCCGTCGGCCGAACTGCGCGAGAACCAGACCGACCAGGATTCGCTGCCGCCCTACGATGTGCTGGACGCCATCCTGTTCCGCTACGTGGATCTGGAACAGTCGCGCGACGAGATCGTCGCGGCCGGCTTCGACGCCGCGACCGTTGACCGGATGCTGCGCCTGGTTCGGATCAACGAGTGGAAGCGCCATCAGGCGGCGCCCGGGCCGAAGATTTCGCGCCGCGCGTTCGGCCGTGAGCGGCGCTATCCGATCACCAACAAATACAGCAGTTGAGTGGCGGATGGTCCGTCACACGGACCGTCGTCTGCCCCGCTCTTTGCGCCTTCCCCCGCGTGCGGGGGAAGGTTGGGATGGGGGCCGCTTTTCAAAACACCTAACAAAAAAGGGCCTTGCGGCCCTTTTTCATGCGTGGTGCGCGCGGCTCAGTCCTTCTTGCGGACCGCTGCGCCGCTGGCGGGCGACTTCTCGCCCGCGAACGGGTTGAGCTTGCGAATCGCCCAGGGGTACTTCGGCCACTCGCCGGTCAGCCAGGGGTGCTGCGGTTCGTTCAACTGCAGCACGCGGCGGGCGTCGTCGGCCAGGGACTTGTTGCCCAGATGGGTATACGCCTCGCCCAGCACGGCCACGGCGTCGTATTGGTACTCGCTCTGCGGATAGGTCTCCAGCAGGTAGCGGGCGCGGGTGGCGGCGGAAACCCAGGCGTCGCGGCGCAGGTAGTACAGCGCGGTGTCCATTTCGTGGCGGGCGAACTGGTTGCGCAGGTAGACCATGCGCTGGCGCGCGTCGGCCGCGTAGCGGCTGTTCGGGTAGCGCTCGGCGACGATGCTGAAATCGTTGTAGCCCTGCATCGGCGTGGACAGATCGCGGCGGCTGGCGTCCAGCTTCCAGACCCGCTGCAGGAACACGGCATCGCGGGTCGAGTTCGACAGGCCGCGCAGGTAGTACATGTACGGCACGTTGCGATGGGTCGGGTAGGTGCGCAGGAACTTGTCGATCGAGGAGACCGCGTCGTCCAGTTTGCCGGCCTTGTACTGGGCGTAGGCCGATTCCATCAGCGCCTGCTCGGTGTACGGGCCGTACGGATACTGGGCCACCAGCGCGCGGAAATTGGTCTGGGCGCGTTCCCAGTTCTCGTTCATCATCGCCTGGTGGGCGGTCTCGTACATCTGCTCGACCGGCTGGGCTTCCACTTCCTTCTTGCGCTTGAACATGCCGCAACCGGTACCGGTTGCGACGATGACGAGCAACAGCAGGCCGGTGCGGGCGACGGCGGTGAAACGGGTGGAAGCACGCTGGGTCATGGGCTGGCGGCAACGCCGCGGCAGGGAAACAGGCTGTCGATGATAGCCTAGGCGGTGCCCAAGCCATGAACAATCGGCGAACATCCCTGGTTTCCGCCGCCCCACCCCGATGACCGATACCCTGCCTCCCGAGGCGCCGCGCACCGCGCGGGTGCCTGAATCCGCTGCCGGACGCCGCTTCGACGCCGTGCTGGCCGAGCTTTTCCCCGAATTCTCCCGTTCCCGCCTGGCCGAGTGGATCAAGTCCGGCGACGCCCGCCTGGACGGCCAGACGGTCAAGCCGCGCGACCCGGTCCGCGGCGGCGAAGTGGCCAGCCTGTCGGTGGTCCTGGAGACCCAGACCCACGCCGAGCCGGAAGACATCCCGCTGGACATCCTGTACGAGGACGAGCACGTCTTCGTGCTGGACAAGCCGGCCGGGCTGGTGGTCCACCCCGGCGCCGGCAATCCGACCGGCACCCTGGTCAACGCCCTGCTGCACCGGGATGCGTCGCTGCACACCCTGCCACGCGCCGGCATCGTCCATCGCCTGGACAAGGACACCTCCGGAGTCATGGTGGTGGCGCGTACCCTGCCGGCGCAAACCGCGCTGGTGGAACAACTGTCCTCGCGCGAGGTGCACCGCCAGTACCTGGCGGTGGTGGTCGGCGCGATGGTGTCCGGCGGCACCGCCAATGCGCCGATCGACCGTCATCCGCGCGATCGCCTGAAGATGGCGGTGCGCGACGATGGCCGCGACGCGGTCACCCATTACCGCCTGCGCGAGCGCTTCCGCGCCCATACCGCGCTGGAGTGCCGCCTGGAAACCGGCCGCACCCACCAGATCCGCGTGCACATGGCGCACATCCGCTATCCCATCGTCGGCGATCCGCTATACGGCGGTCCGCTGAAGCTGCCCAAGGGCGCCAGCGAGGAACTGGTGGCGGCGCTGCGCGGTTTCCGCCGCCAGGCGCTGCATGCCGAGACGCTGGAATTCCGCCATCCGGTCAGCGGCGAACCGATCCGGGTCTCCGCGCCGGTGCCGGCCGACATGCTGGCATTGATGGCCGCGCTGCGCGCCGACACCGAGGCGCATCGCGGATGAGCGCGATTCTTCCGGCCGAGTGGCCGGCACCGCCCCACGTGCGTGCGTTCACCACGCTGCGCCATGGCGCGGGCCGCTCGCTGGCGCCGTTCGACAGCTTCAATCTCGGTACCCGCTACGGCCAGTACCGGGATGATCCGGCGGTGGTGGAAGCCAACCGGGCGGAACTGATCGAGCGCTTCGGATTGCCTTCACCGCCGCGCTGGCTGCATCAGGTCCACGGGACCGGCGTGGTGCGGTTCGGACGGGATGCGGCGCGGGACGAGCCCGACGGCGATGTCGCGATCACCGACGAGCCCGGCGTGGTCCTGGCCATCCTCACCGCCGACTGCCTGCCGGTGGCGTTCGCCAGCGACGACGGTCGGGTGGTGGGCGCGGCCCACGCGGGCTGGCGCGGGCTGGCCGGCGGCGTGCTGGAACGGACGGTGGAAAGCATGCAGGTCGCGCCGGAAAGGCTGCTGGCCTGGTTGGGCCCCGCCGCGGGACCGCAAGCCTACGAGATCGGCGAGGAAGTGCATGACGCCTTCGTCGGCACCGACCCGCGCGCGGCGTCAGCATTCGCGCCGACCCGTCCCGGTCATTGGCGCGTGGATCTGTACGCACTCGCGCGGCTGCGGCTGGAGGATGCCGGGGTGACCCGGATCCACGGCGGCGGCCTGTGCACGATCACCGATGCGCAGCGGTTCTATTCGCATCGCCGCGACGCGCAGACCGGAAGGATGGCGACCCTGATATGGATGCAGCCGTAGCGGCTGGCACGCAGGAAGTCCGGCCCCTGTTCTCCCAACTGCTGGGAGAGGATTTCGCGGCGCTGCCCGAGGTGGTGCGCCGATTGCATCTGCGCGCCGGGCCGGCGCGATACCTGGGCGAGGTGGACGTACGTCGCGGCCACGGCCTGTTGTCGCGCCTGTGCGCGGCGGCGACGCGGCTGCCACCGGCGGGAAGCGGCGCCATCGCGGTCGACATCGACATCCGGCCGAATGCCGAGCGCTGGATCCGCCACGTGCGGGGACATGCGATGGCCTCGCGCCTGTGGAGCGAAGATGGCCTGCTGTGCGAACAACTGGGGCTGGTGCGGTTCGGCTTCCGCCTGCGCGTGCGTGATGGCGGCATCGAATGGGCGGTGGAGCGCGTGCGCGCGCTGGGTTTCATCCCGCTGCCGGCGCGATGGTTCAGCGGCGTCCATGCGCGAGAGGCGGCGCAGGGCGAACGCTACGCGTTCGACGTGCTGGCCGCGCTGCCGGTGCTCGGCCTGCTGGTGCACTACCGGGGTTGGCTGGATGTCGCCTGACGCGGACGCGGGGGTCGGTCAGGCCGTCATCGTGTTCGACGGCACTTGCGTGCTCTGCAATGGCTGGGTGGACTTTCTACTCCGCCACGACCGTCGTCGCCGCTATCGATTTGCTGCGATGCAGGGAACCACGGGACACGCGCTGCTGGCCCGGCACGGATTGGATCCGGATCACCCGGCCTCGTTCCTGCTTCTGGAAGATGCGCGCGCCTGGACGGACACGGATGGCATCCGCCGCGTCCTGGCCGGGCTGGGAGGCGTCTGGAGGCTCGCGCACCTGATGGTGCTGGTACCGCGCCGGCTGCGTGATGCGATCTATCGGAGGCTCGCGCTCAACCGATATCGCTGGTTCGGCACCACCGCGTGCCGGATTCCTGACGAAACCGAGCGCCTGCGTTTTCTGGATTGAGGATTTCCCGTTGTCGTCATTCCAGCGAAAGCCGAAATCCATCGAGTGTCCGGTAGCCGGTTCGACAGCAGAGCGCAACGTGTCCCGGCGTTCGCTGGGACGACGGAAGGTCGTGTGGAACGAGGGCTGATCGGGCGGGCGCCCCGTCCGCGACTCTGGCCAGCCAGCTTTCGTCGGGGACGTGCGGTTGCCGCGCGGTCCCGTTCCGCGGCGCCCGCCCGGTCAGTGGGTGAGCCTCCCGCGTTGCCGCGGGAGGCCGGCGGCTTCAGAAGCTGTAGCGCACGCGGGTGTAGTAGTACGCGCCGTTGCTGCCGATGGGGGACAGCACGTCATACGGCAGGTTGCCGAAGTAGTAGATGTCCTGGTTCGACAGGTCCGGATACTCGTCGGTCAGGTTGAGACCACCCAAGGCCACGCTCCACTTCGGGCTGAAGCGGTATTCCACCTCGGCGTCCAGCTGCCACTTGGCCGAGTAGGTCTGCTCCGGCTCGAAGCCGCCGCCGAAGTTGAAAATGCGCTTGGCGCTGCCGTGTCGCGTCGCCCGGCCCAGCAGCGACCACCTGTCGTTGTTCCAGTTGGCGCTCAACACGCTGCGCGTGCGCGGCGCGGCGTCGGTCAAGGTGTTGCTCTCCTCGATACCGAACAGCACGTAGGAGGGATCGATCGCCAGCAACTGATCCGGCGTGGCGGTGATGCGCTTGATTTCGGTCTTGGCGTAGCTCCAGGTACCGGTCAACTGCAACTGGCCGCCGCCCAGCGCCTGTCGCCAGTTGGCGACCAGCTCGCCGCCCTCGGTGCGCGTGTCGGCGGCATTGATGAAGAAGTTGACGCTCTGCACACCGGGTACGCCGAAGTTGTCCTGCACGAACTCGGTCAACGCATCGCCGCTGATGCGCTCGGTCAGTGCCACGCGGTCGTCGATGTCGATGCGGAACACGTCAAACGACAGGTCGAAGTGATCGCCGATGCGGCTGGTGAAGCCCAGGCTCAGGTTGACCGACTTTTCCGGTTGCAGGTCGCGGGCGCCGAGCGCGCGCGCGATCGGATTGTTGACCGACAGCAGGCGGCCCTGCAGCAACTGGCCGGAGGCGTCGTAGCCGGTGGAGGTGGATTCGAAGCCGATCTGGCTCAGCGACGGGGCGCGGAAGTTGTTCGACACCGAGCCGCGCAGCGCGAACGCGGGGACGAACTCGTAGCGTGCGGCCAGCTTGCCGGTCAGCTCGCCGCCGAAGTCGTCGTAGTGCTCGTAGCGGGCCGAGACGTCGGTGAAGAACTTCTCGCCGAACTGGCTGCTCAGGCTGGCGTACACGCTGGTCACGTCGCGGCTCAGGTCCGCGGTGTCCTGCGGGGTCAGGCCACCGCCGGCCTGCGAGCCGGTCGGGCGATCGGTGTACGGGCCGGCCGCGTAGGAGGCCGGATCACCGGCGCCGGTTTCGTAGTCCTCGCGGCGGAACTCGACGCCGGTGGCGAAGGTGTGCGCGCCGAACACGCGGCTGACGTCGAAGTTGAACAGCGCCTGCCGGAACTCGTAGTCGCCGGTCCGGAAACGGGTCGGGCTGGTCGGGCCCAGCGAGGCGTTGAGCGAATTCTTCAACCGGTAGGTGAAGGTGTTGCGGCCATGGTTCAGGCTGGCGTCGTAGTCCCATTCACCCCACTGGCCGCGCAGGCCCGCGACCACGGCGGTGTCGCGGTTCTCGCCCAGCGACAGCGGGCGGTAGCCGTTCGGATAGACCTCTTTCCAGTTGGCCACGCCGTCCGGATAGCGGAAATAATTGGCGCCTTCGGTGTCGCTCTGGTGGAAGGTGCCGAACGCGTAGAGCTCGGCGGTATCGCTGATCGGCAGTTCCGCGTTGAACCAGCCGTTGATGTCCTTGGACTCGCCGTCGCCCAGCCAGTAGTTGCGCTTGCCGGCCAGGGCCAGGTTGTCCGGGGTCTGTTCCTCGAAGAACGGAATCTGGTCGAAGCCGGCGCGGTTGGTGCCGTTGCGCTGCTTGTATTCCAGGCCGACGCGCAGGAAGCCGCCTTCGCTGCCCAGGAGGGTGCCGACCTGGCCGCTGAAGAAACCGGCCTGGCCGTCGGTGACGGTGCGGCGGATCGGTTCGACGTCGGTGTGGTGCGCGCCGTAGCTCAGTTCCAGGGCACCGCCTTCGGGCGCGTCGTTGAGGATCACGTTGATCACGCCGGCCACCGCGTCGGAACCGTACTGCGCACCGGCGCCGTCGCGCAGCACCTCGATGCGCTTGATCGCGCTGACCGGAATGGCGTTGAAATCGACCGGCGTATTGCCCTTGCCGATCTTGCTGTCGGTGTTGACCAGCGCGCTGGTGTGGCGGCGCTTGCCGTTGACCAGCACCAGCACCTGGTTCGGGCTGAGCCCGCGCAGCTGCGCGGCGCGCACGTGGTCGGCGCCGCCGGAGTTGGACTGGCGCGGGAAGTTGAACGACGGCAGCAGCGCCTGCAAGGCGCTGCCGAGCTCGCCGTTGAGCACGCCGGCCTTGCGGATGTCCTCGGCGGTCAGCACGTCGACCGGTGCGGTGGATTCCAGCACCGTGCGATCCCGCGCGCGGGTGCCGGTGACGATGACGGTGTCCAGATCGGTGGTGCCGGCGCCACCGGTGGTACCGGCCTCCTGGCCGAAGGCGGGAGCGGAGAGGACGAGGGCGATGGCGACGCCGAGCGGCGCCACGAGGGGGCGGGACATGGAAACTCCTGGAGCGAGACGGGAAATCGGGGGAGGGTGCGGCGGGCCAGCGGCCGGCGACGCGGGTCAATGGCGATGGCGGACAACCATCAACAGGAACAGCGGATCGGGTGGGAAGGCATGCGGTGGGGCCCTGGGGGAGGCAGGACAGTCTAGATCTAACCATCCATCCGGATAAAGCGATATATTAACGCCCCCGGCCGGGGACCGGCCGCGTCGCGGTCATGGCCGCTGCCCATCTGCTCATGCCAATGGGTTATTTCGACGCGGAACGCCCCCCGACCGACAGTACCGTTCCCCCACGGAGTCGTTCCATGCGCCTGCGCCACACCCTGTTCCTATCCCTGATCCTGGCGCTTGGCGCCTGCGCCACCACGCCGCCCGGCACCGCGGGTTCCGCCCCGGATACCGCGATCACCGCCACGATGCAGGGCGATGTGGCCCGACCCGCGCAGGCGCAGCATTGGGTGCGCAGCGAGCTGTATTTCGGCGTGGGCACGGAAGGCGACGCGGCCAGCAACATCAGCGAGGCGCAGTGGCGCGCGTTCCTGGACAAGGAAGTGACCCCGCGCTTTCCCGACGGCCTGACCGTGTTCGATGCCTACGGCCAATGGCTGTTCCGCGGCAAGGACGGTCCGGAGCGCCTGAACTCGAAGGTGCTGGTGATCCTGCACGAGGACAGTCCGCAGCGCCGCGCCGACATCGAAGCCATCCGCCTGGCCTGGAAACAGGCCACGCATCACCAGTCGGTGCTGTGGTCGCGCCAGCCGGCGGAAGTTTCGTTCTGAGGGCGCCCTCACCCTTCCTGTTCCATGTGGGAGCGACGTCAGTCGCGATTGTGCGCTGGGTCGTGGCGAAATTCGACGAGACAGGATTCCCGCCGCAGCGGCGCTTTTCATGAGTGCGCAGTCGCAATCCGTGCCTCTAGCGTCTGCGCATCGGGCCGGCAATCGCGACTGACGTCGCTCCCACAAGTCCGGGGCGACGCCGACACCTCGGCAATCCGTTCTGACACTATGGCTTCCTCTCCCACGCCCGAATCCCCATGACCGCTCAAACCCGCCCCCGCTGGTTCGTTCCCGGCGACCTCAACGGCTTCTTCGGCCTGGTCGTGGACAACCTGTCCATCCTCGGCTTCATCTCGGCCGCGTTGATCGGCATCTTCCAGTTTCCCGCCGAGGTGGTGTTCACCCGGATGTTCCCGGGCACCGCGCTGGGCGTGCTGGTGGGCAACCTCATCTACACCTGGATGGCGCATCGGCTGGCCGCGCGCACCGGACGCGACGACGTCACCGCGATGCCGCTGGGCCTGGACGCGCCGACCAGCATCGGCATGGCGCTGCTGGTGCTGGGCCCTTCGTTCGTCGCCTTCAAGCAACAGGGCATGGATCCGCAGGCGGCCGCCATCGCCACCTGGCAACTGGGCATGGCCTCGCTGGTGGTGATGGGCGTGCTGAAGCTGGTGCTGTCGTTCTGCGGCGATGCGATCACCCGCGCGGTGCCGCGCGCGGCGCTGCTGGGTTCGATCGGCGGTGCGGCGCTGACCCTGCTGGGCTTCCTGCCGCTGATCGAGACCCTGCGTTCGCCGGTGGTGGGCTTCGTCACCTTCGGCCTGCTGCTGTACGTGCTGATCGCCAAGGGCAAGTTGCCGGTGAAGATTCCGGGTGTGCTGCTGGCCTTCATCGTCGGCACCACGCTGTACTACGGACTCGGCCTTGCGGGCCTGGGCACGCCGGGCTTCAAGCTGCCGGATGCGGTGCCGCTGACCTTCACCCTGCCGCTGCCGACGCTGGGTTTCCTCGACGGCCTGCCGCACACCGTGCCGTACCTGCCGCTGCTGCTGCCGTTCGGCCTGCTGATGGTGGTGGGCGGCATCAACGTCAGCGAAAGCGCGCGCGCGGCCGGCGACGATTACCGCACCCGCGACGTGCTGCTGGCCGAAGCGATCTCCACGCTGGTGGCCGGTTTCTGCGGCGGCGTGGCGCAGACCACGCCCTATATCGGCCAGCCGGCCTACAAGCACATGGGCGCGCGCCTGGGCTACACGCTGCTGACCGGCTTGTTCATCGGCCTGGGCGGCATCCTCGGCTACGTGTCGGGGCTGGTGCAGTGGCTGCCGATCGCGGTGCTGGCGCCGATCATCGTCTACGTCGGCCTGGACATCACCGTGCAGGCCTTCCACGAAAGCCCGCGCCCGCACGCGCCGGCGGTGGCGCTGGCGTTCCTGCCGTCGATCGCCTACCTGCTGGTGATCAAGGTCGGCAATCCGGCCTGGATCGCGCCGCAGAACTTCGCCGCGCTCTACAACGGCGTGGACGGGCACGGCTTGCCGGATCTGGCCGCGATCGTGACCCTCGGCAATGGCTTCATCATCACCGCGATGATCTGGTCCACCGCGCTGGTGGCGATGATCGACCAGCGCTTCCGCCGTGCGGCGGTGGTGCTGCTGATCGGCGCGGTGCTGACCCTGTTCGGCTTCATCCACTCGGTGGATCCGCGCGGCAGCATCTACCTGCCGTGGGACGTGCAGGGCCTGCCGAAGGCGATCCTGTGGCAGTTCTTCGGTGCGTATGTCGCGCTGGCGACGCTGCTCGGGCTGCTGTCGTTGCAGAAACGATAGGACGGACCGAGGTCCGTCTATGACAACAGCCAGGCCAGCTTGCGTGCTTTCGGCAGGCGCTTGATCTCCCATTCCGCGCGTGAGGCGCTGGCGCGATCGGGGTAGGCGCGGCTGGCGAGGATCCGTTCGGGTGGGTGCGCGCGGGTGTAGCGGGCACCCTTGCCGGTCGCATGCGCCTGGAAACGGGCGTCCAGGTCGGTGGTGATGCCGGCGTAGTAGCTGCCGTCCCGGCACAGCAGCAGGTAGAGATGCCAGGGAGGGGGCGGAACGGCCATGGACGGGATTATGGCGGCTGAACTTCCGTCTCAACAGACCTTGAAACAGCTCCCGCGAACCGCATCTGGGTACCATTGCCGGCGCTGCCCGGCCTCTTCTTCCCGAGGTATTCCCGATGCGGATGGACAAGCTCACCTCGCGCTTCCAGCAGGCGCTGGCGGACGCGCAGTCGCTGGCCGTGGGCCGCGACAACACCATGATCGAACCGGTCCACGTGCTGACCGCGCTGCTCGACCAGAGCGGCGGCAGCACCCGGCCGCTGCTGGCCCAGGCCGGCGCCAACATTCCCCTGTTGCGCGAGCGGCTGGGCGAGGCGCTGGACAAGCTGCCCAAGGTCAGCGGCCAGCCCGGCAACCTGTCGATCGGCAACGATCTGGGACGCCTGCTCAACGTCACCGACAAGCTGGCGCAGGAAAACGGTGATCAGTACATCGCCAGCGAATGGTTCCTGCTGGCGACGCTGGACGATACCGGCGCGGCCGGGCAGGAGCTGAAGTCCGCTGGCGCCAACAAGCAGAAGCTGCGCGCGGCCATCGACAAGCTGCGCGGCGGCGAGAAGGTGCAGTCGGAGAACGCCGAGGACCAGCGCCAGGCGCTGGAGAAGTACACCATTGATCTGACCGAGCGCGCCGAGAGCGGCAAGCTGGATCCGGTGATCGGCCGCGACGAGGAAATCCGCCGCACCATCCAGGTCCTCCAGCGCCGCACCAAGAACAACCGGTGTTGATCGGCGAGCCCGGCGTGGGCAAGACCGCGATCGTCGAAGGCCTGGCCCAGCGCATCGTCAACGGCGAGGTGCCCGAAGGGCTGCGTGGCAAGCGCGTGCTGTCGCTGGACATGGGCGCGCTGATCGCAGGCGCCAAGTTCCGCGGCGAGTTCGAGGAGCGCCTGAAGGCGGTGCTCAACGACCTGGCCAAGAACGAGGGCCAGATCATCCTGTTCATCGACGAATTGCACACCATGGTCGGCGCCGGCAAGGCCGAGGGCGCGATGGATGCCGGCAACATGCTCAAGCCGGCGCTGGCGCGCGGCGAGCTGCACTGCATCGGCGCGACCACCCTGGACGAGTACCGCAAGTACGTGGAGAAGGACGCCGCGCTGGAGCGCCGCTTCCAGAAGGTCTTCGTCGGCGAACCCAGCGTCGAGGACACCATCGCCATCCTGCGTGGACTGAAGGAAAAGTACGCCGTGCACCACGGCGTGGAGATCACCGATCCGGCGATCGTCGCCGCGGCCACGCTGTCGCACCGCTACATCGCCGACCGCCAGTTGCCCGACAAGGCCATCGATCTGATGGACGAGGCGGCCAGCCGCATCCGCATGGAAATCGACTCCAAGCCGGAGGAGATGGATCGGATGGAGCGTCGCCTGATCCAGTTGAAGATCCAGCGCGAGGCGCTGAAGAAGGAAAAGGACGCGCAGTCGAAGCAGCGTCTGGCCGATCTGGAAAGCGAAATCGAGATCCTGCAGAAGCAGTTCAGCGATCTGGAGGAAATCTGGAAGGCCGAGAAGGCCACGCTGACCGGCGCCACCAGGATCAAGGAGCAGATCGAGCGCGCCAAGCTGGATCTGGAAGCCGCGCAGCGCCGGCAGGACTACGCGCGCATGAGCGAAATCCAGTACGGCCAGTTGCCGGCGCTGGAAAAGCAGCTCACCGCCGCACAGGAAGCCGAGCAGAAGGGCTTCAGGCTGTTGCAGGACAAGGTCACCGATGAGGAAATCGCCGAAGTGGTGTCGCGCTGGACCGGCATTCCGGTCAGCAAGATGCTGGAAGGCGAGCGCGAGAAGCTGCTGAAGATGGAGGACGTGCTGCGTCATCGCGTGATCGGCCAGGAGGAGGCGATCAAGGTGGTGTCCGACGCGGTGCGCCGTTCGCGCGCCGGCCTGTCCGATCCCAACCGGCCCTCGGGCAGTTTCCTGTTCCTCGGCCCGACCGGCGTCGGCAAGACCGAGCTGTGCAAGGCGCTGGCCGAGTTCCTGTTCGACTCCGCCGACGCGATGGTCCGCATCGACATGAGCGAGTTCATGGAGAAGCACGCGGTCAGCCGCCTGATCGGCGCGCCCCCGGGCTACGTGGGCTACGAGGAGGGCGGCTATCTGACCGAGGCCGTGCGTCGTCGCCCGTACAGCGTGATCCTGCTGGACGAGGTGGAGAAGGCGCATCCGGACGTGTTCAACATCCTGCTGCAGGTGCTGGACGACGGTCGCCTGACCGACGGCCAGGGCCGCACGGTGGATTTCCGCAACACCGTCATCGTGATGACCTCGAACCTGGGATCGAACCTGATCCAGGACATGTCCGACGGCGGCGACAGTCCGGAGAGTTACACCCAGATGAAGGCGGCGGTGATGGGCGTGGTGCAGGCGCACTTCCGGCCCGAGTTCATCAACCGGCTGGACGACATCGTGGTGTTCCATCCGCTGGACAAGGCGCAGATCCGCGAAATCGCCCGCATCCAGACCCGCTACCTGTCCAAGCGCCTGGCCGAGCGCCAGATTGGGCTGGAGATCGACGAATCGGCGCTGATGCTGCTGGGCAACGTGGGTTTCGATCCGGTCTACGGTGCGCGGCCACTGAAGCGGGCCATCCAGACCCAGCTGGAGAATCCGCTGGCGCAGAAGATCCTGTCCGGCGAGTTCGGCGCGGGGGACACGGTGCGGATCGCCGCCGAGGGCGGTCATCTGGTTTTCCACAAGCGCTGAGGCACTGGCCCGAGGAGGGGCACCGCCGGCCACGGGCATGCGTCCCGTGGCCGCGCGTGGCGGTCGTGGCCGCTTCCCGGGCCCGATTGCGTTCCGGAGAGAGTGGACGTGCCCGATGCACGTCCGACCATCAGGGAAGCAAGTGAGCCCACAGCCAACGACAGGATGGTGGCGAAGCCGGCCCGGCAAGATCCTCCTGTGGGGACTGCTGTGCGTGCTCGCGCAGCAGATCGCCATCGGCTATCGCATCGATTTCTTCGGCCAGACCGCCGATGCCTCCCTGATCCATCTGCACTTCGGCCTGCTGCTGGCACTGGCGCTGCTGGAATCCGATCGCCGGGTGGTGATCGCCACCCTCGTCATCACCGCCGCGGGCTGGGCGGCGCGGCAGTGGTCGATGGAACCGGGGCAGATCGCGCCGCTGGTGTGGGGCGCGTCGATGTGGGTGCTGGTGGGCGCGTGGACCCTGGCCTGCGCGCGCTGGGCAGGGGGGCAGGGACGGCTGGATCGACATGGCCTGAGCCGATTGGCGCTGTACGGCCTGCTCGTCTACCCCGCCGGCTGCGCATTGCTGGGCCTCACCATGGCGGTGATCGCGCCGCCGACGGAAGCGCTCAGCGCAGCGTTCCAGATGTTCTTCGCCAAGCAGTTCGGAGTGGCCGTGGTCACCCTGCCGCTGGTGGTGGCCTGGCGCGAGGGCAGCCAGGTGTTCCGCCGCTCCCGCACAGCCGGGTGGATTTGGCCGCTGCTGCTGATCGCCGGGCTCGGGCTGAGCCTGTGGACCTCGCAGATGGTGCACGGCGGCCTGGCCGATCGGCCCGCGGTGGTGCTGATGGACTACCGCTTCGCCCTGTTCGTGGTGCTGGCCTGGTTCGTGCTGCGGCTGCCGCCGCGGCGGTCCATGCCGGCGCTGTCGGCGGCGCTGTTCTGCCTGGTGGTGGCGATGTCCGGCAGCGCCGAATACGGCAGCACCGTGCTGGGCCTGTTCAACCTGCTGCACCTGGCGGCGGAGGTGAACATCCTGTTGCTGGCCATGCTCTATCTGTGGGTGATCAGCCGGGATCGCCGCGAACTATCGCGGCGGCTGGCCGAGGAGATCCAGCGCGATACCCTGACCGGACTGCCGAATCTGCGCGCATTGCGGCGGCGCATGGCGGTGATGCCGCCGCAGCGGCGCGAGCTGGGGTTCCTGCTGCTGGACAAGACCGATTCGCTGGTGACCGGCTACGGCCTGGACATGCAGGCGGCAGTGGTCGGCAGCATGGCGGAGCGGCTCTCGGATCTGGCCGAGGTGTACGTGCTGGGCACCGGCCAGTTCGCGCTGGTGCCGACCGCCGGCGCCGACGACGATGTCTGGGAACGGCTGGTCGTGCGGGTGGAGCATGCCGAGTTCGTGGCCGATGGGCAGCCGGTGCGGCTGCTGCCGTACCTGGGCGTGGCCTCGTTGCCGACGGCGGGAACCGAGCCGGTGGCCGATGTCGTGGACACGGCGCTGCTCAATGCCTCGCACCTGGCCTTCGACGCGCGCCAGCACGGCGAGGTGCGGCCGCGCTACAGCGATTTCGACGATGACCGCCTGCGCCGCATTCACCGGCAACAATTGCAGGATGCCGCGATCGCCCTGGCCTGCCTGCGCAACGAACGATTGGTGCTGCATTTCCAGCCGATCCGCCGGCTCGAACTGGCGGCCGAACCGGCCCTCACCATCTCCGGCGAAGTGCTGTGCCGCCTGCGCGATGACGACGGTCGGCTGATACCGCCTTCGCGCTTCATGCGCCCGATCGAGGCGGCCGGACGCGGCGCGGAACTGGATCTGGCGGTCATCAAGTCGCTGTTCCGGTTGCTGCGCAAGTATCCGGAATCCCTGCCTTACTGCGAACGCATCGCGATCAACCTGACCGGGCAGAGCCTGGCGTCGATGAGTTTCCAGGTGGAGCTGCGGACCCTGCTGGCCGACTCGCCGCTGCCGCTGTCGGCGCTGTGCTTCGAGGTCACCGAGTCCGCCGCCATCTCGAGCACGCCGGTGGCGGCGCGCCTGCTGCGGGATCTGCGCGCGCGTGGCTGCCAGATCGCCATCGACGATTTCGGCACCGGCATGCAGAGCTTCGCGCGGTTGAAGGAGCTGCCGGCGGACGTGATCAAGATCGACGGCTCCTTCATCCGCAACGTCGCCCAGCGCGGCAGCGATCACGCGATGGTCAAGGCGACGGTCGCGGTGGCAGGTGTATTCGGCGCGGAAACCGTCGCCGAGTTCGTCGAGAATCTCGACACCGCCGACTGCCTGCGGGAACTGCGCGTGGACTGGGTGCAGGGCGATCTGTACGCGCCCCCGCGACCCCTGTCCGAAATCCTCTCCGAAGCCCTGCCCCGCGAGTTGCAGTACGCGCCCTGAGCCGGCTCAGCCGCCCGTGCGCAGCGCGCGGTAGGGCGGGGTGGCCATGACCATTTCCGCCAGCGAGAACGCCAGTTCGCGTTCGGCCAGCACCGCGCCGTCGGCGCCGTGTTCCAGCAGATGGCGCACTTCGGCGTCGCTGTGCGCGCGCGCCAGCAGGGTCAGGCCCGGGTTGATGGCGCGCAGCTTGGCGATGGCCTCGCCGGCTTCCAGCGGCTGCGGGATCGCCAGCACCGCGATCTTGGCGTTCTCCGGATGCGCCTCGGCCAGCACCTTGTCGGCGGCGGCGCTGCCGCGGATCGCGGGGATGCCGGCGGCGTGTGCGCGCTCGACATGTTCGCCGTTGTCGTCGATGACGATCAGTGGCACGCCGCGCTCGTGCAGTACGTGCGCCAGCGAGCTGCCCACCCGGCCGTAACCGATGATGATGGCGTGGTCCTGCACGTCCAGCGAGGGGCCGGGGGGCGGTTCCGGCTCCACTTCCTTCGGCGCGGCGGCGTCCTGCCGCGCCTGCCAGCGGTCCAGCAGGCCGAAGATCAGCGGATTGAGCATGATCGAGATCAGCGCGCCGGCCAGCACCAGGTCGTGACCTTCCTTGGGCAGGATTTCCAGGGACATGCCGAGACCGGCGATGATGAAGGCGAATTCGCCGATCTGCGCCAGGCTGGCGGAAATCGTCAGCGCGGTGGAATTGGGATGGCCGAAGGCGCGCACGATCAGGTAGGCGGCGGCCGACTTGCCGAACAGGATGATGAAGGCCGTGCCCAGCACTTCGAACGGGTGTTCGACCAGGATGTTCGGGTCGAACAGCATGCCGACCGAGACAAAGAACAGCACCGCGAAGGCATCGCGCAGCGGCAGCGAGTCGTTGGCCGCCTTGTGGCTGAGTTCGGATTCGTTGAGCAGCATGCCGGCGAAGAACGCGCCCAGCGCATAGGACACGCCGAACAGCGTGGCCGAACCGAACGCCACGCCCAGCGCGATGGCCAGCACCGACAGGGTGAACAGTTCGCGCGAACCCGTGCTGGCGGTGCGTTCGAGGATCCACGGAATGACCCGGCGTCCGACCACCAGCATCACGGTGACGAACAGCGCCAGCTTCAGCAGGGTCCAGCCCAGGCTGGCAATGATCGCGCCGGCGCTGAGTGCGCCGGTCTCACCCTGCTGGCCGGCCAGCCCGCCGATCACCGGCATCATCACCAGCGCCAGCACGCAGGCCAGGTCCTCGACGATCAGCCAGCCCACCGCGATGCGCCCGCGCGAGGTGTCCAGCAGGCGGCGTTCCTCCATCGCCCGCAGCAGCACCACGGTACTGGCGGTGGACAACGAAAACCGAAAATGATGCCGTACAGCGTGGGCCAACCCATCAGCGCCGCCAGGCCCCAGCCGAGCAGCGTGGCCGCGCTGATTTGCACCAGCGCGCCGGGAATGGCGATCCACTTGACCTCCATGAGGTCCTTGAGCGAGAAGTGCAGGCCGACGCCGAACATCAGCAGCATCACGCCGATCTCGGCGAGTTGCTTGGCCAGTTCCTGATCGCCGACGAAGCCGGGACTGAAGGGCCCCACGCAGATGCCCGCCACCAGATACCCGACCAACGGAGACAGCCGCAAGCGATTGGCCACCGCGCCGAGGACGAAGGCGAGGGCAAGGCCAATGGCGACAATGTTGATCAGGTCGGTGTCATGATGCATCGAGGCTCGCGTTTTCCAAGGGAAAGGAGGTCGAGTTTCGCCGATGCGGCGGCGCTGCGGCAAACGGAAAACTGAGCGGCGCGTTCATCCTACACCGGTGCGTCGCCCAGGCGAGCCGATGCCGACGGATGGGCAGCGGAAAGCAA
>OFDB01000041.1_pt1 | contig 34046 bp, 36 predicted proteins | sample 1521001 | NCBI WGS metagenome assembly OFDB01 (sample SAMEA2532531, study PRJEB24079) | metagenome | biome: bacteria; feature: seaside; material: soil | place: India | collected 2012-02-01 | depth 0.1 m | reverse complement strand
ATCCCCGTCCACCCGCTTCGCGGGCGCCCGCCCCCTTCCTGCGAAGGGGGCGTGAAAAGACAAACACCTGCACCGCCATGCTGCTTTACCTCCCCCCTTTGAAAAAGGGGGACCGGAGGGGGAGTTTGCTCTTGGCTTCATCCACCCCGCAACAACGGCGCAATCTCGCGCATCCGCAACTGCGTGGCCGGACCCACCAACGCGAACGCGGTATCACCCTCGGCCCAGTACTGCGCCAGCAGGCGACCATCGCGGCGTTCGCCGGTCACGTTGCGCGGTGTGCGTGGCCGCAGGTACAGACCGATGCGCGCGCCGTCCGCGTCCTCGTACACCAGCATGGCGGCGGCGCCCTCCGGGGTGGACAGCAACCGCCCCGCCTGCAGGCGGAACCCCTGCGCACGCAGATCCGGCACTTCGCCGGCCGCGCCGAAATGCGCCTGCAACCAGTTCCGCATGTCTTCCGGCGCGACGCCATCAGCATCAGCACCGTCACCCGCGGCGGCGAACAATCGATACGCCGCCACCGCGTCGGCCATCGGCAACTGCTCGCTGGCCAGCCGCGCATCGCGCCACTGCCAGCCCGCCACGCCGCCCACGCCCAGCGCCAGCAGGCAACTGGCGGCCAACCCCAGCCGCGCGCGTCGCTGGCGACTCAGACCGGCACGCAACCGATGCGGCTGGAGCGCCGGCGGAACCGATGCCTCCAGATCACGCGCCCAACCCGCACGCAGCGTCTCGGCATCGCGCTTCCACGCACCGATCCTGGCTTCCTGCCCGGGATGCTCGCGCAGCCATTGCCGTACCGCTTCGTGCCGTTCCGGCACCAGCCGTCCGTCGACGTAAGCGTGCAGTTCCTCTTCGCCGGGAGTCCATCGGTTCATTTGAGTACCCTCAGGGTGCGCGCCGCCGGCGCGTCTTCATCGGTCAGCGTGCGCAGCCTTTCGCGCGCGCGCGACAGCCGCGACATCACGGTGCCCATCGGCAGGCCGAGCATGTCCGCCGCCTCGCGATAACTGAAGCCTTCCACGCTGACCAGCAGCAACAGCGCACGATGATCCGGCGGCAGGCGCGCGAACGCGGCCAGCACCGACTGTCCCTCGTGGATGCGTTCGGGCGAAGGCGCCAGCTCCGCCGGCTCGGCGCCGAACAGTTCCAGCACCCGCTGCCATCGCCGCGCGCGCCGATGCTCGGTGACGAACTGCCGGTAGACGATCGCGAACAACCACGCCTGCAACGCAGTGTCATCCCGGCGCGAATCCCAGCGTCGCAACGCCCGTTCCAGCGCCGCCTGCACGATGTCATCCGCGCCATCGCCGGCCAGCGAGCGCGCGAAGCGCCGCAGCCGGGGCAGGAGCGCGCTCAGGCGCGGGTCGTCGGAAGCATCCATCGTCATCGTTTCGGAACGGGTCGTGGGGTAAGACGCACCCGAGGCCCGGATTATTCCACCCGTCTCCGGAAAAAGAGCCGGGAATAAATCCGTCGCCCGCGGCGTCTGATCCCCAGTCCCGTCACCAGGAGCCCGCCGTGCAAAGTCCTTCCCCCCCTCCTCCACGGGCCAACGCCGGTCGTGGGTGGCCGCTGCTGGCCATCGGCGCGATCGCCGCGACGCTGGCCGCCGCGTTCGCCTGGACCGCCGGCTGGCTGGGCGGCGCCTCCCGCCTGACCGCGCCCGCGATGACCAACGCCATCGAAGCCGGCGGCTCGCCCCACCCCGGCTTCCGCCGCGCCCACGCCAAGGGCGTATGCGTGACCGGCGTGTTCCGCAGCTCCGGCCAGGCCGCCGCGCTGTCGTCGGCGCGGGTGTTCCGCCAGGCGGAAACGCCGGTGCTGGGCCGGATGTCGATTGGCGGCGGCGATCCGCACGGCGCCGACGCGCAGGCGCGCGTGCGCAGCATGGCGCTGCTGCTGCGCACCGACGACGGCCAGCAATGGCGCACCGCGATGAACAGCTTCCCGTTCTTCGTGGTCGCCACGCCGGAAGGCTTTCACGCGCAGACGCTTGCCTCACGGCCGGATCCCGCCACAGGCAAACCGGATCCCGCGCGCATGGCCGCCTTCGCCGAACGCTACCCGGAAGCACGCAAGTTCCAGGCCTGGGCCAAGTCGGCGCCATGGTCGAACAGCTGGGGCAACACCCAGTACAACGGCGTCAATGCTTTCCGCTTCATCGCCGAAGACGGCAGTGAACACGCGGTGCGCTGGTCGATGCGCCCGCATCTTCCGTTCGCGCCATTGAGTCCGGAACAGCGCAAGCAGGCCGATGCCGATTTCCTCGCCGAGGACCTCTCCCGACGACTCGCGCAAGGACCGCTGCAATGGGATCTCGTGCTGACGCTCGCCAAACCGGGCGACCCGGTGAACGATCCCTCGCAACCCTGGCCCGATAACCGGCGCCAGGTCGTCGCCGGCACCCTCTCGCTGACCGCCGCGCAACCGCAGGCCACTGGCGCCTGCCGCGACATCAACTACGACCCGCTGATCCTGCCGACCGGCATCCGTGGCTCGGACGATCCGATCCTGGCGGCGCGTTCGGCGGTGTATTCGCAATCGTTCAATCGCCGCGAACGCGAAATCAGCCGTGGTCATGCGCCCGATGCCACCGGCAAGGGAGGTGCCCGATGAACCGTCCGGCTTCCTTCGATCCGATCGCGCGCGTGCTGCACTGGACCATGGCGCTGATGATCCTGGCCATGCTGTTCATCGGCGTGGCGATGGTCGCCTCTGTCTCGCAACGCCCCTGGCTGATCGCGCTGCACCGTCCGCTGGGTGCGGCCATCCTGCTGCTCGCGATCTGGCGGCTGATTCACCGCCTGCGCCATCGCCCGCCGCCGCTGCCGGCGGATCTGCCGCGCTGGCAGGCCGCCGCCGCACTCGCCTCGCACTGGCTGCTGTACGCGCTGATGCTGGCGATGCCGCTGGTCGGCTGGGCCATGCTCTCGGCCGGCAACTATCCGATCGTGCTGTTCGGCGGCGTGCAGTTGCCTCCGTTGCTCGCGCCGGATCCCACCATCTACGCCTGGTTGCGCGACGCCCACGGCTGGGGCGCCCGCCTGCTGTTCGCCACCGTGCTGCTGCACCTGTCGGCCGCCCTGTACCACGCCTGGGTGCGCCGTGACGGCGTATTCGCGAGCATGGCGGGAACGCGGAAGCGTTCCTCCTCCGTACCGGACAGCGACGAATCGTGATGCCATCTGAGGGGGGCGGCGACGTGCCGCCTCCCCCTCAGGGCCGGACCTTCTTCCACTTCTCGAACTCGACCCGCTTGCCGTCCTTCCACCGCTCCAGTCGCCAGACGTCGCCGTCCACGCGATAGCAGAACGAATACACGCCACTGCCCTCCGCCGGAAAGGAGCGCTGCATCAGCGTCTCGGTGTACTTTCCGTCCCCGGCCGCGTACCGGCCCGCGCCACTCGCCCAGAACTTGTCACCGGACTGCATGGTGAAAGAAAACCGGCCATCGGCCAGCACCTTCTGTCCGTTGAACTTCATCTCCGCATAGTTCTTCGTCTGCCCGTCCTCGGCGACATACTCGCCGCCCTGGAGCTCCCAGGCACCTTCAAGCGCCTTGTCGGTGGCGAGTACGGGGGCGGTGGTGATCAGGGTTATCACCAACAATAGTAGTTCCAGCGCAATTTTGTCCGCCATATCCGCAACATCTAGGTGGAAGGTCTAATCATCTTGGATCCCCAAACGCACGCTGCGCACCCGCGCGATCGCCTTGCAGCGCGGCACGCATGCGCTCTTCGGTCAACGGCCTGACGACCCACGTCAGGTCCAGACCGTTCCATCGATTGGCCAAGATGGGGACAACCAGGAAATATGACGGTCCTGGCCCAACGCAGTACCAAAAAGCGTCCGAAGTTGGTGCAGAGCCCACTTCGCCTCCCCACATGGCATTCATTTGCGCCTGCTGCTTGCTTACGACGATTACGCGCTCACCGCCGACACGCCCTTCAGGTGTATCGAACTGCAACTTCGCGAACGAATCTTCCAATAGGCGTGTGAAGTGAGCATGTCGCCGGATGGCGGCCCACACGACCAGCACAGCAAACACCGGAAACAGCGCAATCCCCCAACGCTCAACCATTCCTATCCACCTTTCCGTTCAATGGCGTTGCTCAGCAACATGTCGTACAGATCAACGCGTATCTTCATCAGTGCGCCCGCCGCCGAAATCAGATACAGCAACACCACGAATATCCCCAACAACGCCAACCAACTCGGCACCGCAAGGAGGCGGTTCCAATTCATCAACAGAAGGAACAGCGCCGCCGCCACCGGCATGAATCCCAACCGGGAAAATCCTCCGGACAACAATCCAACCTTCGTTTCCAATTGCTGTCGCTGCAGCAGAGTCAGTCGACGGTACTCCAGCAGTTGTTCCTTCGGAAAAGTCACCAACCAGTTCGCCAGATCACGGAAGCAGCCGACATCATGATCCAGTTGCACCGCCTGCTCGTTCTTCCAATCCCTGATCCCGCGAAGGAGCACCCATAGGCTCCGCAGGACGAAGGGACCACACCCCACTACCGAAAGGCCGAGGCCCGCCTGCGCCAGATATACCATCCACATTTGTGGGCGCATGAACTGTACCAACACGGCAGGGGCCAAGCCTACAATGACGCCTGCGACACCCAGCACGCTCAGCCGCCTAAGCCAGCGCGGCGTGTTCAAGACGGCTGCGGGTCCATCCGGCATGGCCGCCAATCGTCGCTCCAGGGCAGAAAACGAAAGTGTCTCCTTCAACTCGGCCATCCTGCCTCTCCTTCATTTCGTCGGCCAATTATGCCCCTGGATCACGAGTGCTCGAATCACGATTCACAGTCCGCTTCGGGGCGGCGCTGTGTTGAATGAAGCCCGAGACGCGAAGGCGCTGCGTCCGTCATCCCCCGCGAAAGCTGAGACCCACTTTGCTCTTGCACCATCCGTCCCCACGCGGCCGAGCCCAAGCGCCAAAGCCCGATGGATTCCGGCTTTCGCCGGGATGACGACGAACAGCGATTCCGGCAACACGAAACCCCTACTCCGCCGCCTCCGGAAACACCGGCAATTTCCTCACATCCGCTTCCTCATGCTGGATGATGAGCGTCGCCTTCAGATTCCTCGCAAGGCTGGCGAAGCGGTCCATCGAGGCCAACGATTGCGCGCGGTCCGTATTGAACGAAGGCACGCCGCGGGTTTCCAGGTTCTCGTGCAGGTGCACCACGTCGCCGGACAGCAGCACCGGGCCGCGCTTGGGCAGGTTCACCAGCAGGCCATGATGACCCGGCGTATGCCCCGGCAGATCCAGCATCACCACGCTGCCATCGCCGAATACGTCCAGATCGCCCCGTACCTTCTCCACCTTCGCACCCTTGCCCAGCCAGGGCGCGAACCGCTTGCTCCGCTCCTCGTGCCCCGGCGTGCCCAGCACCGCGTAGTCGCCCGCACCTATCAGCAAGGTGGCCTGCGGAAATTCCGCCGCCTGGCCGATATGGTCGAAGTGGTAATGACTGATGCCAATCTTCGATATCTGCGCCGGCTTCACTCCAATCCGCGCCAGCTGCTCGACGACAGGCTTCGACAACGACGTGGAATCCTCCTTGCCCCGCGTCAACGGCTTGCCCAGGTACTCGCGCGACAGACCGGTATCCCACAGCAGATATTCATTGCCGTGGCGAATCAGGTAACAACTTCCGACAAACAGCTTGCTCTGGCCCACATAGGCGCGCGTATCCGACAGTTCGTCCAGGTTGTAGGTCCATAGCTGCCCGCAATCCAGGCGCCACAGGCGCAGGTCGGCCTGTGCGGGCGGCTCGGCGGCGGCCAGCGCCAGTGGCGACGCGGACAGGAGGAAAACGAACCAGCGAAGACATGCGTTCACGGAGCCCTCGTGCGTGGATGTGGTGGCGCGCAGTATGCCCCGGCGCCCTCCCCGTCGACCGTGGGCCCTGGCTGCCCGCCGCACGGCGGTTCCAGCGAGGGTGGGGCGCCCGGGATGCTCCGGCCGTCCCCTCGCCAGGCCCGCGGCCATCCACACAGTCCCGTCCGGCCCACGGGCGCAGAATGCCGCTGTTTTCCCGGCCCCTGCGCCGCGGGAACCTCGCGGCCCCTGCTGCATCCGATGGATAGGAGAGGAGATCGCATGAGCCCTGTTCATCCCCCGCTGGCCCGTGACTACGCCGCCCTGGACGACGCCACCCTGGTCGCCTGGATCCGGCACGGCGACCGCGACGCGTTTCGCCAACTCATGCGGCGCTGCAACCAGCGCCTGTTCCGGGTCGCGCGCGGCGTGGTCAACGACGACGACGAAGCCGAGGACGTGGTCCAGGAGGCCTACGTGCGCGCGTACGAAAAGATCGACGGTTTCCGCGGCGAGGCTTCGCTGCTCACCTGGCTGACCCGCATCGTGCTCAATGCCGCCTACGCACGCCTGCGCCAGCGCCGCGCCACCGTGGACGTGGCGCAGATCGAAGCCGCGCAGCAGGACGAACGGGTCGTGGCGTTCCCTTCCCGTTTTGGCCACGAGGATCCCGCCGCGGCCGCCACCCGCGCGCAGATCCGCGTCCTCGTCGAGCGCGCCATCGACAAACTGCCCGAACCGTTCCGCATCGTGTTCATCCTGCGCGAAATCGAGGAATGCACGGTGGAGGAAACCGCCGCCGCGCTCGGCCTGCGCGAGGAAACCGTGAAGACCCGGCTGCACCGCGCCCGCCGGCAACTGCGGGCGGCCCTGCACGACACCCTGGCGACAACCCTTGCCGATGCCTTTCCCTTCCTCGGCTCCCGCTGCGAACGCATGACCGACGAAGTGCTGAGGCGGCTGGATCCGTCACCGGCCGAACCTTCCCGCTCCCACCTGCCCGATAGCCCACCCGCCATCTGAAGGGAGAACACCATGTTGATCACCGCCTTGATCGTCTTCGCCATCGCCGCCCTGGGCGGCCTGTTCCTGGCCAGCCGCGTGCTGCGCGGCCATCTCGCCCCGTGGGCGATTTCCATCCTGCACGCCCTGCTCGGCGCCAGCGGATTGATCCTGCTGATTCTCACCGTGGTCCAGGGCGGCGCCTCCGCACGGGTCACCGCCGCCCTGGCCATCCTCATCCTCGCCGCGCTCGGCGGCTTTTTCCTGGCCTCGATCCACCTGCGTGGCCGGGTTGCGCCCAAGGCGGTGGTGTTCGTGCACGCCGGTGTCGCCGTCGCCGGTTTCCTCACTCTGTTGAGCGCCGTGCTGGCGGTATGAAACATCCGCTGCATCCCGCGCTGGCGCACTTCCCCATCGCCTGCTGGACACTGGCCACGTTCGCTGATGTCGGCAGCCGGTGGTGGGGCGACCCGGCCTGGCGGGTCGCCGGCGGCCTGCTGCTCATCGGTGCGATCAGCGCGCTCGCCACGATGGCGGCCGGATTCCTCGAGCTGATGAAGATTCCCAACGACAGTCCCGCCCTGCGCGTCGCCAACCGTCATCTGCTGATGGCGGTCATCACCTGGAGCTGCTACACCGCCAGCCTGATGCTGCGCGTGCACGACAGGACCCTGCACCCGCCCGACGCGCTCGCGCTGGCCCTGAGCGCGATCGGCTTCCTGGCCCTGTGCGCGACCGGGTGGCTGGGCGGAACATTGGTGTATACGCATGGCGTAGGCGTGCATCGCGAGCAAACCGACGAGTTGCATGCATCCGCGCTTCCACCATCGCGCCACAAACCCGGCTAGCCGCCAGCCTTGATGCAGGTCAAGACCCGCCACCTCGTCTCCGGGCGACAATACGTCTCGCCCGGAGCCGCCCATGACCACCCTGCCCCTGTCCTTCCACCCCACCCGCAACAACACGCCCATCGAAGTGGATGGCATGGCGGTGGCACGCGAACTGGGCCTGGAAGTGGCGGTGTTCCGGCAGTTGATGGACGCCGAGAAAATCACCGTCCTGTGCGAACGCGGCACCGGCGAGGACGCAGGCACCTGGCGGGTCAGCTTCTATCACGGCGACCGCCGCGCGCGCTTCGTGGTGGATGCGCAGGGGCGCATTCTCGACACGCCCGCCGCGTCCTGAGAAGCACGGCCGTCCGAAGACGGCCATGTCCCGAACCTTCGCTGTCAGAAGTCGTACTGCACCATGAAGCGCACCGAGCGCGGTGCCTGGAACGAGAGCGGCAACAGGTAGGTGTCCACCGGGATACCGGTGGATCCGTCCTCGGCGCTTTCGCTGACCGAGGTGACCTTCTGTTCGTTGAACACGTTGAACACGTCCACCTTGAACTGCAGGCCCTTCGCCCACGCCGGCGCATAGCGCAGGTTGAGATCCAGCTGCCGCGTCCACGGCAGGCGTCCCTTGGTGCCACGCGGGAACGCCTCCACCGGATTGGCCGGATTGCCATCCGGTCCCAGCGCCTGGCCGGCCTCGGTGGTGCCGCAACGCATGAACGACGAACCGTAGGGATGGAAGCCGGTCCTGCTCGGCCAGGGCGCGTACACGCCGAAGCAGTTGAGCGGACGCCCGGACTGCACCACCAGATTGGCGCCGATCGACCATTCCTCGTTGAACGCGTAGTTGCCGAACAGTTTCAGGCTGTGGCGGCGGTCATTGGGCAGGTAGCCGAAGGTATCCGTGGTCAGTTCGATGTAGTCGAAGTCCTGGGTCGTGTTGGTGTTCGCCTGGCCGATGTCGGACTTCACCCCGCCTTCGGTATTGCCGCGGCTGCGGCCATAGGTATACGAACCCTGGAAGAAGAAGTTGTCCCAGCTGCCATCCATGAACAGCTCGATCGCGCTGTACGACCGCTTCGCCTCCGGCGACAGGCGCGAGCCTTCCACCCGCACCGGGGTGAGGTTGCCATCGCCGTACAGATCGGTCAGGAACACCGCGTCCTTGCCCGGATTGAAGATGCGGCAATACGGGAATCCGGCGCCCGGCAGCGCCGCGGCGCGCCCCTGCGCATCGAGCCAGCCATCCTCCTCGTCCAGGTGGAAGCCGGCCGATTCCAGGATGGCCGTGTAGTCGCAGTTGTCGTCGATGGCCGCCTTCAGCTTGCGGTAGATGCCGCGCACACCAAGATTCAGGTGCTCGGTCAACGCAGCCTGGAAACCCAGGATGAATTCATCCTGGTACATCGGGTCCAGGTCCTTGGCCGCGATGGTCCGCGGATTCTTCGGCTCGCCGAACTCACCGTTGATGTAGGTCAGGTCGCCCTCCGGCGTCAATCCGACGGGCGCGCCGGTAATCGGATCGACATCGGTGAAGCGGAACTCCTGGCGGGTGAACACCGAGGCGGAGGCGCCGCGCGTGGCCACGTCGGCGGTCAGCGGCAGCGCATAGCGGCCGGCGTTGCCGAAGATCTTCAGGGTGGAATCACCGTTGACGTCCCAGGAGAAGCCCAGCCGTGGTCCCAGCTGGTTGCTCACCTTCACGAAGCTGTTGCCGAAACCGTCGCGGTTGTCGAAGGTGTCCCAGCGCAGGCCCAGGTAGGCGATGAAAGTATCGGTGACGTTCCAGCTGTCCTGGACGTAGAAGGCGCGCTGCTTGATTTCGTTGGACGAGCCCTGGTTGACGATCTGCTCGCGCACGACGTCGTACTCGTCGCCGGTCTCCGGCTGCCCGTCCGTGCCATTGTTGGTCGCATACCGCCAGGTCCGGCCGCCTTCGATCGACGTGCCGGCCACGGACTCGTAGTTGTCGATGTCGATGCCGAACTGCAGGCGGTGGGACGCCAGTTGCCATTCCGCGTCCACCCGGAACTGGTGGCGGGTGTCCTCGTTGTTGGCGCCCTGGATGGCGCCGCCGGTGATGTTGCAGGTGCTGACGTAGGGCAGTCCGCCATTGGTCTGGTCGCGGCGGTATTGCGGGCGCGCGTCCACGATCAGCGGACAGCCGCTGGCGGGCTGATCGAGGTTGCCGCCGTAACGGACATCCTGCCCGTTGGCGGTGCGCAGGTGCTGTGCCCGCGAGGACTTGCCCAGGCCGGCCAGCGCCGACAGGGTGAAATTGTCGGTCAGGTAGCCGGTGTACTTGAGGATGTAGTTGTCGCCGCCGGCCTCCTGGAAGTTGGTGCCGATCAGCGCCTGCCGGTCCAGCCGGCCCACGGTGTTGCCGTACACCGCCGTCTCGACTTCCCGCTTGTCCGAAATGCCGGTGAATTCCAGCAGGTGGTTGTCGGTGATCTGCCAGTCCAGCTTGACCACCCAGTTCGGCGTCTTGGTGACCGCGCTGGTGTTGGTGCTGGCGATCACGCTGTTCCAGGTATCGGCTTCCTCGCGCTCGTACTGGACCAGGCCGTAGGCGAACAGGCGATCCTGGATCAGCGCGCCGCTGGCCCAGACCGAGGCGGTGGCCTGCCATTCCCTGTCGCGGGAATTGTCCTCCTGCACCCGTCCCAGGCTGCCGGGCACCAGCGGATTGGAATAGTGGACGTTCTCGGTTTCCTCGCGCAGCGACTTGGGTTCGTAAAAAATGTTGGCGCCGGCATGGAACTCGTTGCCGCCGCGCTTGGTGATTTGGTTGAGCACACCGCCCAGCGAACGGCCGAACTCGGCGCCGTAGCCGCCGGTCTTGACCTGCTGTTCGGCAATGGCCTCGAACGGCACCTGGGTGAAGTTCAGTCCGCGAAAGGTGTTGGTGATGTTGAAGCCGTTGACGTAGTACTGGTTCTCGGCCACGGACGAACCCCCGAACGAGGCCAGGTTGCCGAACGCCGCATCGCCGCGCACCGTGCCCGGCGCCAGCAGCGCGACGCTGGTCGCATCGCGCGCCACCGGGATCCGCGCGATCTGTTCGGCGGTCAGGATGGTGGTGGACTCCACCGAGGACACGTCGATCGGATTGACCGCGCTGGAACCCACCACGGTCACCGCATCCAGCGTGGTCGCGCTTCCGCCGTCACCGGCGACGAGATCGGCCGTGGTCGCCGTGCCCACGCTGACGCTGACCGTGCGGCTGGCACCGCCGGCGGTGGTCACCGTGTACTGGCCGGTGGGCAGCGCCGGGAAACGATAGCTTCCGTCGCTGCCCACGATCACGCTGCGGCTGAAACCGGTGGCCGGATTGGTGATGGTGACGGTTTCGCCGGCGGTGGCGCGGCCGGTGATGGCGCCGGACGTGTTCGATTGCGCATACGCGCCGCCGACGAAGCAGACGCCCAATGCGGTGCTCAGGGCGGTGCGTTTCAATCCCCGATAGAAGCGGTGCACGTTTCGGTTGATGCTCATGGTTCGCACTCTCTGGTTCTCCTGCAGATCAAGGATCACGACCACGCGCCGGGCGCGTGATGCGGCGAATCAGGTGCCGGTCTCCCCCACGCCTGACGCGAGGAGGCTAACGATCCGTTTACTTTCCGGATGTGCGGAAATTGAGCATTGCGCCACGCCGCATTCGGCCGAGTCCGCTTCGGTTTCGCCATGCACCGGACCCTGCGCAACCTTCGCACACGAATTGCACGAGGACGGCACAACGGGCACCGATGCATCCCGGCAGTATTGGAACTGCCGGAATCTCTCTCTCTCTCGATCCGGCCCGAAGGCCACGATCGTGCATCGTGGCCTTCTCCGTTTCGCGGTCCAGCCGCGGGAACGGAGCAATTGGCCTCCCCGCCCGACGCGCGATTGGCTCTCGGAGAAGCAAGCAACGCCTTCTACGGTGTGGCCATGGCCGCCGCGGCACCCGACGCATCGGCACGGAGAGAGAGAGCGCCATGATCGAAGTCATCCCGCACCGGCTGCGCCAGTTCGGCCAGCTCGATCTGCATCGCGAATCAGCGCACGGACTGCATCTCGTCCTCGCCCAAGGCCGAGGCAGCGGCCTTGTCGTGCCCGCGCAGTGGATGAGCCTGAGCTGGCCGATGCGTGGCGATCTCTGCCTGCAATCCGGCGATCTGGAATGGCGCCTGCAGGCCGGCCACGGCCAGATCTGGGGTGACGGCGCACTCCGCTGCCGCAGCGCGCGCCCGCAGGGCTGGCTGGTCCTGGCCGGTGCGCGTCAGGCGTGGCCGGAAATGCCGCGGCCGTATGCGGACGCCCAGCTGCTGCTGCCCTGGCAGGCACGCCTGCCGCGCGGACTCGCCCATGGCCTGATCGCGCTGGCGGCGCCGCTGCGCGACCGCGCGCACGCGGCACCGGCGGACGGCATCACCGCGGTGCTGGAGAACATCGCGCACTGGCAGTCGGATCTGCACGGCCGGCTGGCACGCTGCGCCGGGCGTACACAGCCGCTGCGCCAGCAGGCCATGACGCGGCTGCTGCGGGTCCGCCACGCGATCCACTGCGATCCTGGTCAACGCCTGGATCTGGATGCGCTCGCCCGGCTGGCCAACTATTCGCCCTGCCACCTGCTGCGGATGCACCGCCGGGTGTTCGGCGAAACGCCCTTCGAGTACGCCTCGCAGCTGCGCGATCGGCGGGCGCTGGAACTCATCCGCGGTACCGACCTGTCCATCCTCGACATCTCGTTGCGGCTGGGCTACGAGAACCAGAGCGCATTCTGCCGTGCGTTCAAGGCCACATTCGGCTCCACCCCCACGGACATCCGCCGGCACGCGCTGGCGCAGGCACCGCGAGCCGCCTGAAAAAGCGACGCGCCCACCTCCATCACAAGGAACCCCCATGCACGGTGAAGATTCACGCGTTTCAGGTTGGCCGCGGATCGGCCTCGGCGCCCTGGTGGCTGGCATGGCCGATCTGCTGTTCGCGATGGGCTTCTGGTGGCTCAGCCACGATGTACCGCCGATGCGCATCCTGCAATCCATCGCCGCCGGCTGGTATGGCGAGGCCAGTTATGCGGGCGGCGTGCAGACCGCCGGTGTCGGCGCGGTGTCCCACTTCGCCATCATGTTCCTGTTCGTCGCCGCCTACCGGCAGATTGCCACGCGCATGGCGCTGCTGCGGCGGCGTCCGCTCGCGATGGGCGCGGTCTACGGACTCTTCCTGTATCTGCTGATGAACCTCGTCGTGCTGCCGCTATCAGCCGCCGGCATGGCCAGCTTCAGGCATGCCGGTTGGGTCGCCGCCAGCATCGCGATGCACGTGCTGGTCGGCGTGCTGTGCGCACGCTACGCACTGGCCCCCCGCGCACCCGGTGATGCTGGACTGGTGCCCGGCCGGGCCTGAGCCCGGCCCCTCAGTGCGCCTGGATGCGTGCCAGCAACGCGGCGGGAATGCCGACCAGCGACACGTACGCCGCCACGCAGATCGCATGCCACTGCCAGGCGTGCGCGGCAGGCGTGGCCGCGCTGAAATACGGCACGAACACCAGGAAGATCAGCCCGTACATCGACGCGCCATACACCGCGCCCGCACCGAACGGGCGACGCCGCAGCACCGGCAAGCGCCGCGCCAGCAGCCGGTAAGCGCCCATCACGCCCGACAGCACGCCCGCGTATACCACCGCACCGAGCGCGACCGCGCCCTCGCCACCGGTGAAGGCCGCCGGCCCCAGCAGCCACGCGGCAATCGACTGGAAGATGCGATCCGGCGCGACCCCGCGCGCACCCCAATAGGCTGCCGCAACGGCCAGATCCAGCATCGCCGCGGCGGTGCCGCCCGTGACCGACCAGAACACCGCCGGCATCGCCGGCGGCCCCGGCAGGAATACGTCGCTTCGACCGGCCATCACGGCCTCCCGATTGCCAATTTGGCCCTATCTGAAACAATGCGAATGGCTCCATCAAGGGCCAATCCACCCGGATCTAATAGGGCCATTGGGAGGAACCGGATGCTCACGCAGCTGCAACTCGATGGAAATGGCCCCCTGCACGCGCAACTGACCCGCGCGCTCAAGCAGGCGCTGGCGACCGGCCAGTTGCGCCAGGGCAGCCGCCTGCCGCCGACCCGCTTCATGTCCCAGCAGATGGGCGTATCGCGCAACACCGTGCTGGCGGCCTACGAACAATTGCGCATCGAAGGCTACATCGACGGCCGGGTGGGTTCGGGCAGCTACGTGACCCTGCCCGCGCGGCCCTCGCCCGCGCCGGTGGAAACGCCGCCGCTGCCGCCGCAGACCCGCTTCACCGCGCGCGCGCGCCAGGTCCACGATCAGGACAACCTGCCCGGCAAGCGCGTGCCCGGCGTGCGCTTCTCGTTCCAGTACGGCGCGCCCTACACGCACCCGGCCGTGACCACCGCCTGGGCGCGCGAACTCGGCCATGCCGCCCTGTACACCTCGCCCGGCTATCCGTGGGCGCAGGGCCTGCCGGAACTGCGCCAGGCCATCTGCGGATACGTGCTGCGGCGCGGCGTGGAAGCGCGTCCGGAGGACGTGGTGATCGTCGCCGGCACCCAGCAGGCGGTGTCGCTGTGCGCGCGCGTGCTGTTCGACCCCGGCGATCCGGTCGCCATCGAGGAACCGCAATACTACGCCGCCCGGGTGATCCTGCAGGCCTACGGCGCGCAGCTGCAACCGGTGCCGGTGGACGATCAGGGCCTGCGCGTCGAAGCATTGCCCGCGACCGCGCCCCGGGTCATCTACACCACCCCCTCCCACCAGTTCCCGCGGGGCGGCACGCTGCCGCCGGACCGGCGCGCCGCGCTGCTGGACTACGCCGCGCGCAACGAATGCTGGATCATCGAGGACGACTACGACGGCGAAATCCGCTATGACGCGCGCTCCCTGCCCTCGCTCAAGTCGCAGGACGAGAACGGCCGGGTGATCTACGTCGGCACCTTCTCCAAAACCCTGTTCCCGTCGCTGCGACTGGGCTATCTGGTGGTGCCGCGCGGATTGAGGCGGGATTTCATCTCCGCCAAATGGATGGAGGATTTCGGCGCCTCCGCCATCGACCAGGCCGCGCTGGCCGGCTTCATCACCTCCGGCGCCTGCGACCGCCACCTGCGCCGCTCGCTCGCCGCCCTGCGCGAACGCCGCGACGCCCTGTTGAACGGCCTGCACCGGATGAACGAGGGCCGGTTGAGCTTCATGGACTCCCAGGCGGGCATGCACATCCCGGTCTGGCTCAACCATCGCGATCGCGAACAGGGCCGCCAGTTCGTCGACCGCGCCCGCCGCATGGGTCTGGGCCTGTACTCCATCGCCCCCTATTACCTGGATCCGCCGGATCGCGCCGGCCTGATCCTCGGCTACGCCGGCCTGCCGGTGGGCGACATCGAGCAGGCACTGGAAGTGCTGCGCCAATGCCTGGACGCGGAGTACGGGCCGCGCAGGCATTGAAGGTTGTCGCTTCGTCGATTTCCGACAGTACCTCATCAAGACGCCGGGTACTCACCCCATCCCGAACCCCAGCAGCGCCACCAGATCCATCAGCCCGTGCGCGATGATCACCGGCCATAACCGGCCCTTGCGGGCGAACCACCAGCCCAGGATCAGGCCGGCCACCACCACCCCCAGCGCGCCGATGGCCCCCTGGTACAGATGGTAGGACACGCGGATGGCGACACTGGCGTTCACGGCGAACGCGATGCTTCGGGTGCGCTCCAACGCGCGTATCACATAGCCGCAGACAAACACTTCCTCGAAGACAGGGTTGACGATCGACACCGCCACGATCGCCGCCACCGACAGCGGCGCGCCTTCCATCCGCGTCCACAATGACCCCATGCCGCCCGCCATCAGGGCCAGGCCCGTCATCAGCAACGAAGCGGCGATCATGCATGCGAGGAACAGCGCGCATCCCACGCCCACATCCCGCCAGGTGAAGCCGAGCCCCAGCGCTTCCGGCCGCCAGCCGCGCCACCACAGCAGCGGCGCCAACAGTGAAAACAGGACGAGCTCGGTCAGGATCAACCCGATCATGGTGGCATCGCTGAACGCCAGATCGTCCGAGGGCCGAGCGAACCAGGCCGCCCACACGCTGCCGGCAATGAAGTAGCCGAAGGCCACGATCACCACCACCCAGAATTCGATCCGTCGAGACAATGCCGTCACCGGTGTTTCCTCGTTCCCGTCGCCGTCACGCCTGGACGAGCCGCGGCAGTTTTTCTTTTCGTCTACGCGGCTATCCCGATGATATCTATCGGCGTGACGCGTCTGCCCAGAGACGGTAGTCTTGCACAGCCCGGTGTGCGTCTGTCCATCCACGGAAGATCACCTCGCTCTCCCGGACTATCCCGCCGACGCGGGAACCGGCCACCGCCGGTTTTCGTGAAGTCGATGAAGGTATATAGTCGCGCACGGCCCTGCCTCGCGATGCCCTGACATCTCCGGCCACGCGGTTCCGCGTGCGGCCCTGCTCCCGCTCCGATCTTCGTGGCAACGCGGCTCCACTGCCTGCGTTGCGGCCACGATGTTGTCCGCGTCGCTGCGTTCTTCTCTCCCTGAATCGCTTCACCTCGTCACTCGACGGGCGCGGCGGCGTCGCCGTGCGCCTTCATTCCTCTACTGCAAGGAGGGCTTATGCCTTCACGATTCCTGTTGCCCACGCTGGCGTTGGCGGTGTTTTTCGTCGGCGCGTCCGAGTTCATGCTGTCCGCGATGCTGACGCCGCTGGCGCAGGTCTTCGATGTCCCATCCGCGCGGGCGGCGTGGCTGGTCTCCAGCTACGCGCTGACCTATGCGCTGGCCGCACCCGTGTTCGGATACCTGTCCGACCGGATGGATCGGCGACGGTGGTTGCTGTTGTCGCTGCTGTTGCTCGCGGCGGACCATCTGGCATTGACGCTCGCGCCGAATTTCGAAGCCGCGCTGGGGCTGCGGATGCTGGGCGGACTGGCATCGGCGGCGCTCATTCCCACCGCGTTCGCACTGGTAGCCGAAACCGTGCAGGCGCCACGACAGTCGGCCGCAATGGGCGCGGTGATGGCCGGGATGACCTTCGGCTTGGTGGCCGGTCCCGCATTGGCCGGCGTACTGGCGGAAACCTGGGGCTGGCGCGCGCCCTTCCGGGTGACCGCCGCCGGATGCGTGCTGACTTTCGGTGTTGCATGCGCTGCGGTGCCTCCCGCGCCGCCCGTGCGCCCCCTTCCCGAGCCGCGTACGGCCCACTGGTTGGGCAACGGCAAACTGGTGCGCCTGCTGCTGGCCAAGGGACTCTGGAACGGCACCGCCGTCGCCGGCTTCCTGCTGGCGGGCGAAGTGCTCCGCCACCGGCATGGCCTGGGCACCGCCACCGTCGGCCTGTCGGTCTCCATCTTCGGCGGAGGCCTGTTTCTCGGCAATCTCGGCATCGGCAAAGTGCGCCGCCTGCTTTCAGGGGACGAGGCGGTATTGATGGCCGCGTTGTGGCTGCTCCTGCTGGCGATGGGCGCATTCATGGCCGCCCCCCTGACGCTTCCCGCTGGACTCGCGTGTCTGAGCCTGTGGGGATTCGCCCTCGGCCTGGCCGCACCCGCCAGTACCGCCCTGCTTGCCCACGACAGCGGCCCCGACAAAAGTCAGGTACTTGCCGTCTCGGAAAGCCTCAACAATGGGGTGCTGCTGATTGTTTTGCCGATTGCCGCCGTGCAGTTGGAGGTCTCGGGCGCAGTGCGGGCGATGCTGGTTCTTGGTGCTCCATTGCTCGCTGCGCTTGGCTCGTTGTTGTCGAAGAGAAGAAGCGCGTCGCGGCGATGTAATGATGACCACATGTGAGCGTTCTGCAACGGGCACAGCGACGCAATCGCAGCAAGATTCATTGTGTGAGAACGCGAACTTTGAACGTAAAACGCCCAAAGTTAGTCGACTTGGATGCGGTAACCGGGTAACTGTTTCGCAACGACGTCCCCGGTGGTCCACACCATGTCGCAGGATCTTTTTCGCAAGGAAGTGCTGGAGGCTAGACGCACGGGTTGGCTGGGCAGCATCTCCCTCACCCAACCGCTACGCCTGTGGGTGCTGACCGCGTTTGCCAGCACCGCGGCGCTGGCGATCGTCCTGTTTCTTGTTTTCGGCACGTATACCCGCCGCTCACGGGTGATGGGACAGTTGGTGCCAGTGCAAGGCATGGCGACCGTCCTTGCGCCGGCCACCGGCATCGTCTCGCGTGTCGACATTCCCGAAGGCGGCCACGCCCAGGCGGGCCAGACGATTGCCGTGGTAACCATGCCGCGCGCTACCGTTGCCGACGGTGACACCCTGGCCGCTCTGGAAGCGCGGCTGCAACGACGAACGAAGGGCCTGCATACAACCCGCTCGGCTCAGCAGGAACAACTAGATGCGCAGGCCTCGGGCCTTTCCGGGCAACGGGCCGACGCCCGGCGGGAGCTGAAACAGATTCAGACCGAGATCGCCACCCGGCAAGCACAGATCCGAATCGCAAGGGAAACCCTGGATCGACTGCGAGGATTGGAAGAGGAGCGCTACGTCAGCCTGTTGCAGATCAAGCAGCAGGAAACCACGGTATTGGCCCTGACGGGGGAAATGCAGTCGCTCCAGCGCCAACTCATTACGACACGCCGTCTGGCCACCCAACTCGAGCAGGCCATCCGCGAACTCCCGGCAACGCCTGATTAGCGAAGCGGCCTTCCGGAGGGATCTCGCCATGCTGGAACAGGAAGGCCTCGAAACGCAGGCGCGCGGCGAACTGGCCATCACCGCTCCCATCACCGGAGTTGTCGCCACCCAGTTGTTCAAGGCTGGTCAAGCGGTGCAGTCAGGCCAACCGCTGATGAGCGTATTGCCCGGCGATGGCACTCTCGAAGCTGAACTGCTCGTGCCCAGTAGCGCGATTGGTTTCATCGAAGCCGGCGACACCGTACTGCTTCGCTACCAAGCCTACCCATACCAGAAATTTGGTCACTACACAGGGCACGTCACCCGCGTCAGTCGCCGCGCTCTCACCACAAGCGAACAGAGCTCACTGACGGGGAAAGCCGAGACCGGCGAGCAACGTTACCACGTCAGGGTAGCGCTGAAGCGCCAGTCGGTAACCGCATACGGCCAGGCAGCATCCCTCAAGCCCGGAATGCTGCTAGAAGCCGACATCCTGGGCGAACGACGGCGCCTGATCGAATGGTTGTTCGAGCCCTTGTACTCGATTCGCGGGTCGATGTCTGCCGCCTCGACGGAGAGTGTCGGCGTCAAAGCGAATGAAATATGAATCGCCCGCTCTTGCAACGATCATGAACCCCACTCTCAAAGGAAGTCCATGACACACGAAACGCCCGTACTAATCCTTTCTGAACAACTCGACTACCACGGCGTAGCCGTCCGCTGGGGGCTCCGTGAACTTGGGGTGGCCTTTGACTGGTGGGACCGCACGGAATTTCCACGGGCGCAACTCACGTCCTCGTGGGTTTCAACTGAAGACTCACACATGGCCACGACCGAAAGCAATATCTCACTTTCGCCAAATCGCTATCGCTCCATATGGAATCGGCGAGGCCAGGTGCCGCAAGTCAGCGATGCGCTCCATCGCACAGACAAGATCGTGGCGCGCAACGAATCCAACTACTTTCTGGGCGGATTGACCAGCATGATCAAGGATGCCAACCCAATGGCGTTGTTCGTCAACGCGTTCGAAAACGCCAAGGCCGCCAACCCTAAAATCCATCAATTGAATGTCGCGCGCTCAGTCGGCTTCAAGGTTCCTAAAACCTTGTCATCAAACAATCCAGAGCACATCCGCGAGTTCTTTGAACAGAACAACGGAATGATCGTCGCGAAGCAACATATCCCCTTCGCTTGGCGAACCAAGAATGGCACCCTGCTGATCACCGGGACTTCCGCCGTGTCGCGCCAGCATTTAGTTGCAGAAGAGGCCTTAAGCGCGTGCCCAATGATCTATCAGGAAAGACTGCCTATTCGAAACGAAATACGAATCATCGCCTTCGGGCGCACTGTGTTCGCACTCAATCAAGTTAGAATCCAAACAGAATCCGTTACCCATGGGTTCGTTGATATCCGATACGAGAACACAGACAAGCGCGCGCTAACGGTGAATCGGGCGCTTGTTACGCTGTGCCATGCGTACATGGATAAGCTTGGCCTGACCTATGCCGCGTTTGACATCGCCCAGTTGCTGGACGGCGATTATGTCTTCCTGGAAGCCAATGAAGCCGGGCAGTTCCTTTTTCTGGAAGACGAAGATCAAGAGCTAACCATCCTCGATGCGTTCTGCCAGTTTTTGGCCAGTGGCGACCCTATGTTCCACTATGAGAATTCAACGGGGCTGAAGCTCGCCGACTTCGAAAGTACGGAAGAAGCCAATCAGTTCCACATGCGCTACGAGGCGCACATGCAATCATCCGAGCTCACCAGTCCGTTCGAGTTGGTCGAATAGAGCGCGGGTTTGAATTGCCGGGCAGGTTTGTCTGGCACATGGGAAGGGGGCACCTTACGCCCCCGTCATCTGGAGGAAACTAAATGAAAATGGAAAGCAATGACGCCCCCCGCATCCTGGCCCGCTCACTGGCTCGTGAATTGACGATTGAAGAAATTGAGATCGTCTCGGGCGGAGCCAGAGCAGCGGCTTGTACAAAGTCGACCTGCTCGGCTTCGGACAATAATTCCTGTGACCTGGACCAGTGCGGCGACTTGGAATAAGCCTTCGCACCGCAAGTGAATGACAGCTGCCGCTTGGGGATTCCCTGGGCGGCAGCCCCTTTCCAGCATGAAAACGGACAATCCGGCGTGCGCCTAGAAAAGCATAAATTTCTGAATTACCTTGAAGCGAATGGCTCAAATATGGCTTGTCCATACTGTTCGTGCGAATCTTGGGAAATGTTGATTGAAGATCCTGTCAATCTCCAGGATCAGCGGATCATGGAGTTTTCCCTTCGTCGACTCACGGGTGGAATCTCGGTGGCAGCCGTAGTCATGGTCTGCGGTGGTTGTGGCTTCCTGCGTATGCACTCCGTCGAAAAAGCCATCCGGGCCGGGTATCTCTCATGAAGTCGAGCAGACTTTCTGACTTGTTTTCACGGTGTATCGATCATCGCCCGTTCGGCGCGAAAGTGCGCGCACTTCTTTCGGCGTGCGCGCTGTTTCTGCTGGCTTCTTGTGCGAGCGTAAGCAGCCAATCCAAGAAAGTTCAGCACATCTTGTTCATCGGCAATAGTGTCATTTACACGAATAACTTGCCGGCGGTATTTGAACGTATCGCTGACGCGCAACCGGACGCTACGACGTATGACGTTGACATGTTTGCTCGCGGTGGAGCGACGCTCACCGAGCTAAGCCAGGATCCTCGCGTCCTCGATCTACTCGAATCTGGCCGTTACGACATTGTCGTGCTTCAAGAGAAGGGTGGCGACGACTTGTGCCTCTTGGTTTCAAAGGAATCGCCTGACTGCGTTGCGCTGGTCAATAGCCACGTCAGCCTGGCGAATCTGGCGCGCGAGCGTGGCGCGAAAGTACTGTATTTGGGTACGTATCAGTTGGCTCCAGGAGTTTCCAGAGCGCTCGTGCGTGCGGAACGCCTGCTTGGAGACCAGATGACAGCACAATACATTGAGGTCAGCGAACATCTACAGAGTTTGCGTAGGTCGGAACCTGGCCTTCCTTGGTTGCATGCCGACGGAGGACATCCCGGGATTGCCACCACGGCTCTTATGGGTTCGCTCATCTATGAGGCGCTGAACGCAAGCCCCCCCGTTCCATTCGACCTGTGTATTGGCGCAGAGATGTACACACCCAAATGGAACCACGACGGCGTTGCGCGCCATGTTGATGGCGTTTCCGAGATTCAGCCGAAGCGCTGCCTGCTGAGCAAGTCACAGATGTACTCGATTATTCAAGGCATCGAAGTTAAGCAGCCAGTGATAAACGAGCGGACTGGATTCTGAGTTCCCGGTTTCAGTCTACAGTTCAATTATTTCTAGCCGCAAGAACAATGGATGCTGCGCGACAGGCGGCGCCCATCCATCAGACAGGGAAGATGTGAGTGGGGATGACCAGATATCCATCTAGATCCACGCCTCCACCAAGGAGACTTGGATTCATCAAAGTTCTGGGAACTACCCTGCTAATCCTGGGCGGGTACTTCCTTGTGGATGTTGTCTATCAAGCGTTTTCAGCAAATGTCATCGCTTGGCGACAGATTGCCAAAGGGTTCGTATTTGTCGCATTGGGCTGGATAGTCTATTCGAGGCCGTCCGCCTTCCTCGGCGGGCAATAGGTAGGGCGTGGCCTTCGGGCTACACAGCACATGAAGACGATTATCCAGTCCGAGGCAGCAGAATGCGGCCTCGCTTCCTTGGCCATGGTGGCCGATGCGCATGGGATGTGCATCGGCCTGCCGGAGATGCGCCGTCGGTTCCCGATGTCCCTCAAGGGTGCCAAGCTTGGGCACCTGACCCGTATCGCCCAGCAACTGGGGTTCTCACCCCGGCCGCTGCGCTTGGACATGGAGGATCTCGACAAGCTCAAGCTGCCCTGCATCTTGCATTGGGACCTGAACCACTTCGTTGTCCTGTCCAGGGTCGGTAAGTCCAAGATTAGGATTCTCGATCCCGCCACGGGTGAGCGAAGGCTGTCGCATGCGGAAGTGTCCGACCACTTCACCGGCGTAGCGCTGGAGTTGACGCCGACTCCCGAGTTCAAGCCGCAGAAGGCTGCACCAGCGGTCACGACCCGACATCTGACCGGCCCGACACGGGGCCTGTGGCGCGCGTTGGCGCAGATTCTCGCCCTATCGGTCACCCTGCAGGTGTTTGTCGTCCTGGCGCCTTTCTTCATGCAATGGGTCGTAGACCAGGTACTGGTCTCGGCCGACAAGGACCTGCTCACCGTACTCGGGGTGGGCTTCGGGCTCGCGCTGCTGCTGCAGGTCTGCATCGGCTTGCTGCGCGGCTGGTCGGTGATCCATCTGTCCTCGTGCCTGGGCCTGCAATGGATGGGCAACGTCTTCGCCCACCTGATGAAGTTGCCGCTGGACTTCTTCGAGAAGCGCCACTTGGGCGACATCACCTCGCGGATGAGCTCGGTGCAGGCGATCCAGCGCACGCTGACCACCAGCTTCGTCGAAGCCATCATCGATGGCCTGATGGCGATGGTCACGCTGGGGCTGATGCTGGTCTATAGCTGGAAGCTGACCTTGGTCACCCTGCTGGCGGTGGCCCTGTACCTGGGCATCCGTGCCCTGGCCTATCGCCCGGTGCGCGATCGTACCGAGCAGCAGTTGGTCGCGGCCGCCAGGCAACAGACGCATCTACTGGAGTCGCTGCGCGGGATGCAGAGCTTGAAGGTCGCTGGCGAAGAACCTCAGCGCCGGGCCACGTACGACAGCCTGATGGTCGATACCGTCAACCAGGAAGTCCGGCTGGCTCGCATGGGCTTGGCCTTCAACAGCGCCAGCCAGCTGGTGTTCGGCATCGAACGCGTTGCCGTGGTCTGGGTCGGCGCCCTGCTCGCGCTGCAGAACGTGTTCTCGGTCGGAATGCTGATTGCTTATCTCGCTTACAAGGACCAGTTCGCCCAGCGCATGGGCGCCTTGATCGACAAGTGGATCGAGTTCCGCATGCTCCGCCTGCACGGCGAACGCCTGGCCGATATCGTGCTGACGCCACCGGAGGAAATTCACGGGTCGGAAGACCTCCCCCGGGCGAGTCCGGGATAATGGTGGAGAACGTGTCCTTCCGCTACGCCGAAAGCGAGCCCTGGGTCGTCAAGGACTGCAGTTTCATCATCGAGCCCGGTGAATCGGCGGCCATCGTTGGACCATCCGGCTGTGGCAAGACGACCCTGATCAAGCTGATGCTTGGCCTGCTGAAGCCGGAATCGGGCAGCATCCGCATAGGTGGCCTGGATTTGCATCAGGCGGGCCCCCGCAACCTCCGCGCCATCATTGGCACGGTAATGCAGGATGACCAACTGTTTGCCGGCAGTGTCGCCGACAACATCAGCTTCTTCGACCCGGACCACGACCCGTCGCGGATAGAAGCCGCGGCCCGGCTGGCGGCCGTGCACGAGGAGATTGTCGCCATGCCCATGGGTTATCACAGCCTTATCGGCGACATGGGAAGCTCGCTGTCCGGTGGCCAGAAGCAACGCCTCATCCTCGCCAGGGCGCTGTACCGGAAGCCCAGGCTCCTGTTTCTCGACGAGGCCACCAGCCATCTGGACGTGACAAGAGAGCAACTGGTCAACGCAGCCATTCGGCAACTGGATCTGACCAGAATCATCGTGGCGCACAGGCCCGAGACCATCAACAGCGCCGATCGGGTGCTTACGATGGCGAACGGACGGATTGTTAGCGGGCACACACGATCTTGAGCGAAGTTGAAGCGCGAACAGTTCATGCCCGCGCTCTGCTGTATTTTCCTGGACCGTCCGCTCTAGGACTCCGGGTCGGTGTTATTGGGCGTCACCCACCCATGACACTTTTGATGCCTTCGACGATCCCCAAAATAACGACTTTGCACCTCGCATATACCCAATCCAACAGAACAAGGGCAACGAATATTCTGAACAAGTTGTTCTCAAAGAGACAATTGGTCCAATGCTTGAACCCACTCGTCGCATCCGGTACCAAGGCCATACAAGCTCTCCCGCAGATGAGGCAGCGAGCTCTTTGAACTCGCTGCCAATTGGCTACATCTCAGACTTGACACCTTCGACAAATCCCTTCGCGAAATCAGTCACAGCGTCATAGACAGCGATCCCGATCAGGATTTGGGCAATAATCCCGCCTGATACCTGCTCGCACTCAATGGCTGTTAGTTCTTTCATTGGAAACTCCTTCATCAGGCCCCCTGGGACATCGCACCCAGCATTGGGTTATCCAGAGAGTCGATATGCTGTTGCATTTTCGCCCTCATCGCAGCCAGTTTTCCCAGCACGTATCCCACATCTCCCCAGAACGCACCACCACAAACCTGTTCCAACTCCTGATGACTCAGCTCGCGCATGATTCAATCTCCTTTGCTCGGTTACGCATCATTTGACGAGGAACTTTGGCGGGAGCGATACGGCCATGCCCCCGCGAAGGTAACCATGCGCCCTACTCGGCGCACAGTTCAATCGGATTCAGAGTAGGAATTAGTCGAATACAGACGTGATGCGACTAAGGTTCGACGTGGAAAGAAGTGCTATCCGCCAACTTTCGTGACCTTCCAATGAGCTACCTTTCCAAGTACTTCGCCCCCCTTATCGCCCCACGATGATTCCGTGAGACCGCAAACTTTGAGCGAAGAGCACTCAAAGTTAATCGACAATCCCGGCATCATCGCGACAGACTCGGGGGCCTCAGCCCCATGACTATTTGAAGACGGAAACCAAGCATGCGTGAGCTTTCATCCAGCGAAATCGAAGCGGTATGCGGAGGCGTACGGGCTATCCTCATCGGAGCCGTTTTGAGGGAAGGCGCCAGGTTGCTCGCCAAAGCAGTCCTCTCGGAAAAGCATTCCGGTGGGGATGCTTGCGACTACTACAACAACATGCCGGCGGGCATGCAGTAAACCCTGCCCGGCGACGAAATGCCTTCTGGCTATCTTCTTGTCATCAGTGAACTCGATGCTCCTTCGCTGCCTTCTGTTGGCATGCGTGAGCTTTGCCGGCGCTTACCTGGTGGGGTCAGGATTGGATCGCGTGCTGGAGGGCCCGTATCCGCCACTCGACATGGGTCCGGATGCGTTCGCCATGGCCCTCACAATCGCGGGGATTGTCGTGTTTTCGCCGGTGGCGGAAGCGGTTCTGCTGGCATGGCTGTTCAAGAAGATATCCAGGCGCCTTGCGCCGCGCTGGTCGGCCGTGTGTGCGGGGACATTGCTGGCGGCCGCGCATAGCCTGTTCTATTGGCCCTGGGGGCTGGTGGTGTGGTTCCCCTCGCTGGTCTTTGCCATCCCGCTCTTGCGCTCATCCCGGCCATCCAGAGAAAACACGATGGCCTCGGCTCTCATCCACATGTTCCACAACACCATGGCTGGTGTCTGGATACTGATGGCGTAAATCAGGAGATTCAATTAACTACGTCGTTCCTTTGGTCGCCGCTCTTGCCGTATGCGCCATCACGGCCGTCGTCGGTGCGCTGCTGTTTCAAAGCGGACTGGCCCGCGCGCTTGTGACAGGCGCTGGTGTTCTGGTTGCGGTATTCGTCTATCGGGTTACTTCCCCTAAACCCCGAAAGTGAAGAGTCCGCATTCATCCCGATTAAGCTGGAAGCATCAGAATCAGGCACTTGCATGCCACCCATACGAACCATGCAGCATGCGAAGCGCGCGAGGGTTCCACATCTCACCCAGGAACTGGTCGCGCTTCGGACCGACGATTTGGCTCAATTTTCGCGTCGTCAACCCACACGCCAACGCTCAACGAGCGCGAACAAGACGATCCATATCACCATTGCTATCGCCATCACCCAATGACTGTTTGAAAAATGATGAACAACCTTCGACAGCACAAACCCGGCGGCTACCCAAACCACGTAGTAGGCCAAATGGGTTCTTCCCATCAACCGAACATGTCCGACACGTTCCCGTGAACGTCTACGCTCTTGACGTGACATATTCCACTCGTCTCCATCTGTGCATCTACCCTGCCTCGATTCAAGTCAGTAAAAATCACCATCCTTCTTGTCATCGACGCAGATACTGAAGATGAATAGCGCAATTGTTCCAGATACCAACATCACTGATTGGCCGGAAATTTCTCCTTTTGCGGCTCGTTAAAAACGGTGGCGGCGTTATGAGCTGCCCCGCCGATTTACCAGCGCTCGATCTATTCGCAGATAGCGCCATACCGCCTACCAATGTCAACAGTGGCGTCGAAACCCGCCCCACCGATGACGCCTCCTGCCAGTGCGCCGAAGCCGGCTCCTAGTCCAGCACCAAAGACACCACCAGCCAGGCCGCCTCCTAAAGCAGAGAATCCAACAGCCAAGTCTCGACTCCAGGATGGCAACGCCATACAACGCCCACCATTCGCCAACAGAATTTCATCATTGGTAAGTTCGCGCATTGTTCACTCCTCCACCGTATGTTTGTCGATGCCGAGATTGCACGAAGCTTCTGTTCCAATCGGCACCATCGACGCTACGATTGCCATTACCACATCGTCAATACACACTCATCCAGAGCTACATGGCTCACATAATTTTCTTCCGAATTATCTACAGGGTTCCCGTTGAACTTTGTGAGAGCACGAACTTTGAACGTAAAAAGCTCAAAGTTAGTCGACACCGTACGGCACGCTCGGCAGACTCCGGCCTCAGGAGTTCAGAAAAACTCTGTGTAGCGGTACCACCTCCGTCACTCCGGTGGCTTCACTTGCATCATCACTGGATGACAACCGGCGATCCTCTTCGCCGGGAGGGGGCGAAATACAAGACCCGAAAGGGAAATCAGCCCAGCCGCCTATGCACGGTTTTTCTGCCTCCCGGCTCCCGGTCGCAATCCTGCGTGCCGGGATTCCCATCAAGGAAAGGAGATCCCATGAGTCAACCGCGTATGGTCTATCTGTTGGAAGAAGAGACACAGCTGAACATGGTTCAGTTGCGTGACCACCTCAAGATGCTGGCCACCCTGGCCAATCCGCGCTTCCGCTCGGATGAAACCCTCTGCCTGCCGATTTCCTTGCAGGCTCTGAGCGACTGCTTCGCCTACATGGCCCAGGACGTCAGTGACATGCTGTCCGCCCTGCGCTATCACTACGGCGAACCCGAAGCAGACGCCGCGAACGACGCGTAACAAAAACGCGGGCAGCCGGCGCCCGCGTTCTCAGCCATCCGTTTCCTGCGAACGGTTACGGCGTCCACACTCCATCGAGTCCATCACACCGCCAAGGAAGTACAGGCGGCGTCGCGACGTTCCCGCCCGCCACGCATCCGCTCAATTACGGCGGTCAAGCAGGGCCTTGGCATTCTGGTAGCGCACCTTGGCCAGTTCCTGCTCGTCCAGACCCAAACGGTTCAGCGCGTCGGTGTTCTGCTCCAGCGAAAACTGCGGATAGTCGGAACCCAGCAGAATGTGGTCAATGCCGACATTGCGCATGGTCCAGACGAACTCCTGCTCCACGGGGGAATCCGCCACCAGCGCCACGATGGCCGAGACGTCGAAATAGATGTTGTCGCCCAGCAGGCCTTCGGCGGTGCGCGCCGCCTTGAGGGTATTCCAGAAGCGGAAGTTCATCCCGCCCATGTGCGCGAAGATGATCTTCGTTCCCGGCGCATGCAGCGCCAGATTGAACATCTTCTCGCTGTCGCCCGGCAGGATGTTGGCGTTGTCGATCAGCACGATGATGCCGAGCTCGCCGGCACGCTGGACCAAGGCCAGCACACGCGGGTCGTCGGCCTCGAATTTCTGGGTATGCGGATGGATCTTGAGGATCCGGGCGCCTTTCTTCGCCACCCGATCCAGTTCTTCCAGTGCTTCCGCTCCGTCATAGGGATGCACGGTCACCACCGGCGTCATCCGGGGATGCTTGCCGGCCAGGGCGAGGATGCCGTCATTGCCCGCCCGGATTTTCGCCGTGTCCCCGGCGAGCGCCTGGTTCGGACCGCCAAACCACATCGCGGCAAAATCGGCCGGCCCCTGCTTTTGCGCTTTCAACTGCGCCTCGTAGGCCTGGAGCGACTTCTCGCCATCCCATAGGTGAACGTGCGAATCAAACAGCGTGGACTGGGCGGCGGCGGCCGGCGCGAGGGCGGCCAGCACCAGCACCAGGGCGGCGCGCATGCGGTATGCCCGTCCGGCGACGGGGGTTTGCGCAGAATGACGACGGATGCCTCTGAACCTCATTGCGCTTCTCCAGAGTGTCTAACGCGGTCAGCATTTCATACAGGCGACGCCACGGCAGATCGCCGATGGTATGGCTGCGCGCCGCCGGGCTGAATAGGTCATAGGTTGGGAGCCAATCTGCCTATGGCCGGGACGGCTACCAGGCCGAATTGGCACTGATTGACGGCCCTGTCGGCGTCTGCCCAGAATCGCGCCATTCCACTCGCTCCGTCACACCGACCGTCGATGACCCTTCTTATCGAGCATGCCGTTTCGGACGAACAGATTGCCGCGACGTTCGACGTCATGCGCCAACTGCGGCCCCAGATCGAAAGAACCAGCTACGTCTCCCTCATCCGGGATCTGATGGCCAGCGACAACCTCAAACTGCTGGCGCTCACGGATGACAACGTGGTGCGGGCCGTGGCCAGCTACCGCATCATGAACATGATCTATTGCGGCCGCCTGCTCTATATCGACGACCTGGTAACGGACGAGCGCGTCCGCTCCAAAGGCTACGGATCCAAAATCCTCGCCAGACTACGCACCGAAGCCGAAGCGCTGGACTGCACCGAGATTCAACTGATCTCCCGAACCATCCGCGAACAGGCCCATCGCTTCTATTTCCGCGAAGGGTTTGGAATCGAGTGTTTTCAGTTCAGGATGCGGTTGAAGGAGCAGGTGGTTTGAGGTTCAGTCGTGGGTGTGGGTCGATCCACCTTGACCAATCTGCGGTTCCGCTCGGATGAAACCCTCTGCCTGCCGATTTCCTTGCAGGCCCTGAGCGACTGCTTTGCCTACATGGCCCAGGACGTCAGCGACATGCTGTCCGCCCTGCGCTACCACTACGGCGAACCCGAAGAAGCGGCGGAAGAAGCCGTCAGCATCGCGTAAAACCCGGGCAACCGGCGCCCGCGTTCTCTAATGATTCCGATGAATGCCAAGATCTAAGCAACGCCGAAGAGAGGGCTCAATTCAAACTACTTCGGCTGCCAATACCATGCGCGAAGATGTCGCGTAGCAGCAACAAGACGAGAGGCCGATCGCTACCTTCAGGAAAGCTCCGGCAGAATTCAAGCAGTCGACAACTATCCCGCTAGCGCTTCGTCAATAATCTTATCGATAGAACAAAAAAGTCGGTGGCCAGATAACTCATCTGCATCAAATGTCATTCGCACAATCTCTTCGATGTCCTTCGAAGATCTGTTGTTCGAAGGTTCAACTCTCGCGCCAATCTCTTTTAGGACGTCCCAAAGAGAATGGTCATTTATTAAAGAAAACCCTCTCAAAGCCATTGAGTCCAGCTGTTCTCTACATTTGTCATAAGCCAAGCATATATCCTCAAGTCGAGAATACTGATCCGATGCATGTAGGCATCGCTCGATATAGGCACGTGCGTCCAAAGAGAACCCTGATATCGCGTCTCCTCTGATAAAGTCAGCAGGCGATAGAATTCGCACACCGCAATCCAAATTTCTTGCTGCGGCCCTTAGCATATATATCGACTTACATATGCTATTAACAGAATTCTTCAAGACAACACTATCAATCCCACTTTTATATATCAATTCACTGATTTTTTTTTCGACTCTATTGTCATAAAGATGAACCGGGAGCGCTCCAGAGTCAGTCAACTCCACCCCATTAATTAACGGAGTTGGGCAGACGTCCTCTATATCTCTATCCACCAGGAAGAAGTTCTTCGACAAATCGACTCCTTCTTCGACCAGAACCTTCCTGAGCACAACGACACAGCTGCGCGCGGATGGAGTCGGCAATCCTAGTCCTGAAAAATCCACTCCCGAGAAGTCAATGGAATCCATCGTGTAGACAGGACTAACCCGCCCACGCCTAGCCTTTAAATAACTATCAATTAGCAACTTATCGCTTGGGCCCTCCACAAAAAAATCCACACCTGTTCTAGATGGATTATGCTTATAGAAAAAAACAATCTCGTCCAATGTCCTTTTGGGTATTTTATTCATTCTAAATGACCACTAGCTCATTCTGATATTGACTGCAAATCTCAAGTGAATGAGATGCCACCACTAGTTGGCATGGCCCTCCTCCGAAGCCTTCTAGCAGAGATCTAATCAGGCTTCTTTGCCACGCTGAATTGAGGGAGAGCTCGGGTTCGTCAACCAACATCACCCCACCACGAGTCCTCAAAAGAAATGCTTTAGTCATCAGCATCAATAGATGCCGCTCACCTGAAGAAAGAACATTTGCTGGAATTGGAACTCCCGATCCACTTATTATTTCAATACCTTCACCGACCTTGAAATGTATCTCCTTCGGATAGATGAATGTATTTATGTTACTTACCCATGAATCGATATTTTTATGGAGCGTCTCGATAGCTGACAGTCGCGCAGACAAGCTTTGCACATAAGGCACGATCAGAGCTGAGACAAGTTGTATAGCTACGTCATCAGATTGCTGGATCGCTGTCAGAAGCTCCGAATGTTCGGAAACCGCAACAAGTCCATATGATGAAAGTTCCCTGCTTTTTTTCTCAAGCTCGACAAGCCTAGCCTTCAATTCATCACTAGATTGAGAGCGGGTCGAGGGATACGAAGAAACTCCCTTCACCATCTCTGTATATATTGACTGAGCATCCTGATTTCCTCGATTAGAGAGCATTAGCGCTTCTCTCCGGATCGAATTCGTAACACTCTTTAGGCCAACCAGAACCGGGTCAGTCTCGGCTTCATCTCCGTCCTCAGTAACGGAGATAATTCTTCCATCACTTAGAGTTCTAACGACAGGCTGCCATTCCGATTCATCCTGACGATAGAAGGTTCTTTTGTCATCAAGGAACATGACTTCCGGGAGAAGTGACTCAAGCTCCTGAATTATCTGCACATATTTAGCGTTCTGATTTGCATCCCAATCTTCTGACGCGATTCGTCCTCTTCTAGGACGCAGGTGCATATGAAGCGCGTCCGCAGAATTTGCACGTTTTACAGACCAATCAAATGCACCCTGGATACCATCTTTTCTTTTCGCCTCAATAGTAGTCCCACCTTCAAGATGAACTGAGGCACGTGCGAACGGCAGTTTCGCTAGTCGAGTTCTGTGACCGGCGCTATCTTCACCGGAGATCAAACTTCTAACTATTCTGAGAATAGTGGTCTTTCCCGTTCCATTCTTACCGTAGACCACCAGTATCCGAGGATCGGATGCCGCATTCTTTTCAATGCGAACATTCTGCTCGCCAAACAATGCGTCTATCTCAATCCGTCTAATATAGTTTGCGGGTGGATATTTGATCATCCGTGCGTATTCCTTTGCATAATTCCCCCTACAGACAAGACTACTTAACTTCCACCGGGACATTCCAAATCACGCATCCCATACTGGCGCTCTTTTTTACGCGCCAACATACAGTAGCAGGAAGATGCCTTGCATGCTTCGCTATCTCATACTCCTTCCCGATCAAGTATTAACAACGTCGATTGTTGACGTCGGATGCGGGCAGAATGCGTGGGTAATTGTCTACAAAAAAGGGCCTCGCAGGCCCTTTTCTTTTATTACGGTCGAGTATGGGTACATTTCACCCGCACTTCGAATACCCACAGTTCAAGCACGTCGCGCAGCCGTCCATGATGACGAGCGCCTTGGTGTTGCACTTGTGGCAGAGGGTGGCGGAGGGCGGGAAGCTGGCGCCGTCGCCGGTGACGGCGATGTCTTCGGAGGCGCCTGGGGTGTTGGTGGTGCTTGAAGGGCCTGCGCTAAGAGCGCCCCTTCTGCCCTGCGGGCATCTCCCCGCGGGGGCGGGGAAGAGATGGTGGTGGGGGTTATTTCAGAGTTTTTTTTTGCGCGGTCTTCGTATTGCTTGCGCTTTTCGGCCAGGATGGCGCGCTGGTGGTCGCTCATTTCCGGGTCGTGGATGAGGCCGATCGACTTCATGTGTTCTTCGACGATGGCGCCCAGTTCGGCGACCAGGGACGGCATGTAGACGCCGCCGGCCTTGAAGTAGCCGCCGCGCGGGTCGAACACGGCCTTCATTTCATCGACCAGGAAGGTGACGTCGCCGCCCTTGCGGAACACGGCGGACATGATGCGGGTGAGCGCGACGATCCACTGGAAATGCTCCATCGACTTGCTGTTGATGAAGATTTCGAAGGGGCGGCGCAGTTCGTGTTCGGTGCCGGCGTTGAGCACGATGTCGTTGATGGTCACGTACATGGCGTGTTCCACCAGCGGCGATTTGATCTTGTAGGTGCTGCCGACCAGCACTTCCGGGCGCTCGATGCGCTCGTGCATGTGGATGATGTCGGCCTTGGGCAGTTCTGCTTCGGCCTTGGCGCGGCTGATCGACTCGACCTGCACCGGGGGCGCCGCTTCGCGCGCCTTGTCTTCCGGGGTGAGGACGCTGTAACCCTTGATTTTCTTGTCGATTTTGACGGCCATGGCGGGAAATCCTGTTGTGTCGTTGTTCGAGGTGATGAGGGGACCGCCTTCCGGGCGGTGGTGCCCTTGAAGCCTGTCCCCTCTCCCGGTCAGGGAGAGGGGAAGGCGGTGTTGCGGGTTACTTCCTGGCCGCCTTTCTGGCGGCTTTCTTCACGGTCTTTCTCGGGGCTGCTTTGCGGACGGCTTTCTTGGCCGCCTTCTTGGGTGCTGCTTTCTTCGGTGCTGCCTTCTTGGCCGTGGCTTTCTTCACGGCTTTCTTCACCGCCTTGCGGGCGGTCGTCGCCTTCTTGGCGACCTTGCGCTTGGCCGTGGCCACGTCACGCTTCACCGTGCCCTTGGCCTTGGCGACATCCTTCTTGGCGGTGCGACGCGCGGCCGACACCTTCTTGGCCGCCTTCTTCTTGGCGCCGGTGGCCTTGCGCTTGAGCGCGGCGGCTTCCTTCTTGGCGCTGGCGCTGGCGGCGGCCAGTTTCTTCTTGGCCTTGTCGACGGTCTTCTTCACCGCCTTGCTGGCCTTGCTGGTGCGCTTGGCGACGGCTTTCCTGGCCTTGGCGATGTCGGCCTTGACGGTCTTTTCCGCCTTCTTGGCGGCCTTCTTCGCCTTGGCGACGGTGGCGCTGGCGGAGGAGGCAACCGCGCCGCCGATTTCCATCGCCTTTTCCTTCACAGTCTCGGCGGCGTCGGAGAGCGTCGCCGTGACACCATTACCGTTGCTCATGTGCCCTCCTGTGGGCGTTCTGTCGGATTACGTCGCCGATGCTATACCCAGCTTCGCGGTTTTGCAGCGGGGCTGGGGGTTGTGGGTTTGCCGTTCGAGGCGGGTGGTTCAGGAGCAGGAGCAACTCGCTTCGCTCGCCCCCCTCACCTGCCCTTCGGGCATCCTCTCCCGCACGCGGGAGAGGGACTTTCGGGTTGTTTCTCGGTTAGGGGCAGCTCGCTTTGCTCGCCCCCCTCACCTGCCCTTCGGGCATCCTCTCCCGCAAGCGGGAGAGGGGGACTTTCGGGTTGTTTGTCGGTTAGGAGCAGCTTTGCTCGCCCCCCTCACCTGCCCTTCGGGCATCCTCTCCCGCAAGCGGGAGAGGGGACCTTCGGGTTGTTTGTCGGTTAGGGCAAACTCGCTGCGTCTCGCTCCCCTCGCCTGCCCTTCG
>OFDB01000037.1_pt1 | contig 40792 bp, 37 predicted proteins | sample 1521001 | NCBI WGS metagenome assembly OFDB01 (sample SAMEA2532531, study PRJEB24079) | metagenome | biome: bacteria; feature: seaside; material: soil | place: India | collected 2012-02-01 | depth 0.1 m | reverse complement strand
GGGTGCATCTCGTTTCCCCATGAAGTGTTGGTGGCGAAGCGGGCCGCCTGACGGCGGCCGGTTGGCCGCCGGGAGTGGGGATTCGGGATTCGGGATAGCCCCCTTTGGAAAAGGGGGCGGGCGGCCCGCGCCAGCGGGGCGACGGGGGATTTGCGCGCGGTGCCAGGAACCGGCGAAGAGCAAATCCCCCTCGGTCCCCCTTTTTTACGTAGGGGGGAGGCAAAGCCACAAGGTGCCCATCGTTCCCCAAGAGAAGGAATGGCACCGGCACTTAGTGGGGGAAGCATCTCCGGCGGACTGGCACAAGCCTTGCACCCACCCGGGCAACGTTCCCAACGGGGCCCGCCAATGTCCAATCCCATCCGCGATTACCTGGGTGTCCATGCCGCCGCCCTGCCGCTGCGCGAGCAGCGCATGCAGTTGATCGCCAGCAACCTCAGCAATGCGGACACCCCCAACTACAAGGCCAAGGATCTCAACTTCCAGGCCGTGCTGGAAAACGCCGCCGCCCGCCAGGCCGCGCCGTTGCAGGCCACCGACGGGCGCCATCTGAACGGACTGGAATTCGGCCCGCAGATCCACGAACGCCAGGGCGTGCAGCCCAGCCTGGACGGCAACACCGTCGACGCCGACACCGAGCGCGCCGCCTACGGCCGCGCTGCGCTGGAGTACCGCGCCTCGCTGAGTTTCATCGAATCCAAGGTGCGCACCATGCTCACCGCCATCACGGGGCAATAAGCCATGAGCAACCTGCCGATCTTCGACGTCGCCGGTTCGGCCCTGCAGGCGCAGTCGGTGCGCCTGAACACCATCGCCAGCAATCTCTCCAACGCCGACTCCATCGCCTCCTCGCCGGAGGCGGTGTACAAGCCGATCGAACCGATCTTCCAGGCCCGCCCGCTCAACGCCGACGGCTCGCTGACCTCGGTGCAGGTCAAGGAGATCACCCAGAGCGAAGCCCCGCCGATCAAGCGCTACGAGCCCGGCCACCCGATGGCCGATGCCGAAGGCTACGTCTACGCGCCGGACGTGGATCCGGTAGCGCAGATGGTCAACCTCATTTCCGCTTCGCGTGGCTACCAGGCCGGCGTCGAAGTCCTCAACACCGCCAAGGAACTGGCGCTGGCCACGCTGACCATGGGCCGCTGACGCTGCCCACCCACCGGAGCAACCGCATGACCACCGCCGTCAACGGCGATCCCTTCGCCGCGATCAACAACAGCACCACCGGCACCGGATCGAACAAGAAGAAGGAAAGCCTGGGCCAGGCCGAGTTCATGCGCCTGATGACCGAGCAGCTCAAGCACCAGGATCCGCTCAAGCCGCTGTCCAACAGCGAATTCATCGGCCAGCTCGCGCAGTTCTCCACCGTGCAGGGCATCAGCGAACTCAACACCACCGTCAACGGCTTCACCACCGCGATGACCAGCGACCAGGTGCTCAAGGGCGCCTCGCTGGTCGGCCACGACGTGCTGGTGCCGTCGGAGAAGATCGCCCTCGGCGCGCAGGGCAACGCCACCGGCCTGGTGATGTCGCCCAGCACCGGCACGCTCAAGGTCGAAATCACCGACGCCAGCGGCGTGGTGGTGGACACCATCGAGCTCGACGCCGCCAAGGGCGAGACCGCGTTCGCCTGGGACGGCGTGAAGGCCAACGGCGAACGCGCGCCGGAAGGCGTGTACTCGATCAAGGCCACCCACACCGATGCCACCGGCAAGGCCACCAAGCTCAACACCTACGTCGATTCCACCGTGGAGAGCGTGACCATCGGTTCCGACGGGCTCTATCTCAACCTGCCCGGCCTGGGCACCGCTCCGCTCGACTACGTGCTGCGCATCGGCAAGTCGACGTCCTGATTCCTGACATCCACGGGCCATTCCGACCCGGCATCCGCTAAGGAGTTTTCCATGGCTTTCAACAGTTCGCTCTCCGGCATGAAGGCGGCCAACGCCGACCTCAACGTCACCTCGCACAACATCGCCAACGTCGGCACCACCGGATTCAAGGAATCGCGCGCCGAGTTCGCCGAAGTGTTCTCCACCACCGGTTATGGCCTGCTGCGCAACGGCATCGGCGCCGGCGTGCGCCTGACCAACGTGGCCCAGCAGTTCTCCCAGGGCGACATCAACCAGACCGGCCGCTACCTGGACCTGGCGGTGGATCGCGAAGGCTTCTTCACCGTGAGCAACAACGGCACCAACGTCTACACCCGCGCGGGCAATTTCCAGCGCGATCCCAACGGCTTCGTCACCACCCCGGACGGCCTGCGCCTGCAGGTGTTCCCGCCACGCGCCGACGGCAGCGGTTTCGATACCGGCCGCCTGGTCGATCTGCAACTGCTGACCAGCGACAGCCCGCCGGCGCCGACCACCCTGGTCAACCTGGGCGTCACCCTGCCCGGCAACGCCGCGCAACCGACCATTTCGCCGTTCACCCCCAACGACGGCAACAGCTACAACGAGACCACCTCGGTCACGGTGTACGACTCGCTTGGCGTGGCGCACCAGCAGTCGGTCTACTACGTGAAGACCGCCAACCCGAACGAATGGCAGGCCCACGTCTACGTGGACGGCACCTCGATGGGACCGGCCACCACCGTGCAGTTCGACAACAACGGCGCGCTGACGCTGCCGGCCAACGGCCGCATCACCCTGGCCCCGTTCACCCCGACCACCGGCGCGGGCGTGCTGAACATGACCCTGGACATCAGCGGCACCAACCAGTACGGCGAAGCCTTCGCCAAGAAGGACCAGCGCCAGGACGGCTACGCCAGCGGCAAGCTCAACGAATTCACCGTATCGCCGGAAGGCGTGGTGTACGCGCGCTATTCCAACGGCGTGGATCGCGCCATCGGCCAGGTCGCGCTGACCAACTTCACCAATCCGCAGGGCCTGGTCTCGCAGGGCAACAACACCTGGACCCACAGCTACGCCTCCGGCGAACCGCGCACCGGCGCGCCCGGCACCTCCGACTTCGGCCAGGTCGCCTCCGGCGCACTGGAAGCCTCGACCGTCGATCTGACCGAACAGCTGGTCAACATGATCGTCGCCCAGCGCAACTTCCAGGCCAACTCGCAGATGCTGTCCACCCAGGATCAGATCACGCAGACCGTCATCAACATCCGTTGATGACGGCGGGATTCGGGATTGGGGATTGGGGATTCGCGTAAAGCGCGCGCTCCGGTCTCCTCCCGCTCCTTCGCTCTTACCAATCCCGAATCTCCAATCCCTGATCCCGGCCCCCCATGGACAAAGCCCTCTACGTCGCCATGACCGGCGCCCGCGCCTCGCTGCAGGCCCAGGGTGCGGTGTCGCACAACCTCGCCAACGTCGACACCAAGGGCTTCAAGGCCGCGTTGGCCGCGACCGAGGCGTTCAAGATTCCCGGCCAGGGATTTCCCTCGCGCGTGGACGCGGTGCTGACGGATCCCGGTTTCGATTCGCGCAACGGCACCCAGATGGTCACCGGCCGTTCGCTGGACGTCTCGCTGCAACCGGGCCGCTGGCTGGCGGTGCAGGCGCCGGACGGCGGTACCGCCTACACCCGCAACGGCGAACTCAGCGTCACCCCCAACGGCCAGCTGGTCACCAACGGCGGCCGCGCCGTGCTCGATGAGAACGGCAATCCGATCGCCATCCCGCCGGCGCAGTCCTTCGACCTCGGTGCCGACGGCACCATCTCCATCGTGCCGCAGGGCGAAGGCCCGCAGACCATGGCGATGGTCGCGCGCATGCGCATCGTCGACGTGCCGGCCTCGCAGCTGGCACGCGGCGCCGACGGCCTGATGCGTCCGGCCGATCCCGCCCAGCCGCCCCCGCCGATGGCACAGGGCAACAGCCTGACCACCGGCGTCCTCGAAGGCAGCAACGTCGACGCCGCCGGCGCCCTGGTCCAGATGATCCAGCTCCAGCGCCAGTTCGAAATGCAGGTCAAGGTCATCCGCACCGGCGACGACATGGCTCAGTCGTCGAATCAGCTGCTGCGGCTGGGGGGTTGAAGGCCGTGAATCGGGAATGGGGAATCGGGAATCGTAGGAGCGCGTTTGCGGCTTCCGTCCCAGTTTCCATTCGCGTCGGGATTTCGACCGTTTCATTGGCACGGGACTTGCCTGTTCCTTCATACGAAGAAGGATCCGATGCCCACATCGATTCCCTATTCCCCATTCCCGATTCCCAACCAAGGACCACGCCATGAACCAGGCACTCTGGGTCGCCAAGACCGGGCTCGATGCGCAGCAGACGCGCATGTCCGTGGTCTCCAACAATCTGGCCAACACCAACACCACCGGCTTCAAGCGCGACCGTGCCAGCTTCGAGGATCTGCTGTACCAGCAGCTGCGCCAGCCCGGCGGTTCGACCTCGCAGCAGACCCAGTTGCCGTCCGGCGTGCAGCTGGGCACCGGCGTGCGCGTGGTCGCCACCTCCAAGGATTTCCAGCAGGGCAATCCGCAGCAGACCGGCCGTTCGCTGGACGTGATGGTCAACGGTCGCGGCTTCTTCGAGGTGATGCTGCCCGACGGCACGCCAGCCTACACCCGCGACGGCTCGTTCCAGATCAACGCCCAGGGCGAACTGGTCACCAACAGCGGCTATGCCGTGCAGCCCGGCATCCAGGTGCCGGAGGGCGCGCAGTCGATGACCATCGGCAACGACGGCACGGTCAGCGTGACCATGGCCGGCGAGGCGCAGGCGGTGGAAATCGGATCGCTCACCCTCACCGACTTCGTCAATCCGTCCGGCCTGCAGGCCAAGGGCGAGAACCTCTACGTGGAAACCACCGCCTCCGGCCCCGCCCAGAACGGCACGCCCGGCCTCAACGGCCTGGGCAACCTGGTGCAGGGATCGCTGGAAGGTTCCAACGTCAACGTGGTGGAAGAGCTGGTCAGCATGATCGAAACCCAGCGCGCCTACGAAATGAACGCCAAGGCCATTTCCACCACCGACTCCATGCTCGGCTATCTGAACAACAACGTCTGAGGCCCGCCATGAACCGCCTGTCCCGCACCGCCACCCTCGCTTGCTGCGTCCTCGCGCTGGGCGGCTGTTCGCGCTCGTTCGGCGACGTGCGCCCGTTCGCGCCGATGCAGCCGGTGCAGGTGGTGATGGCGGCACAGGCCGAACCCACCTCCGGCGCGATCTACCGCGCCGGCCCGGGTCTTAACCTGTACTCCGACCGCCGCGCCCGCGACGTCGGCGATCTGCTGACCATCAACCTGATCGAGAACACCAACGCGCAGACCAGCGCGACCACCCAGGTCGACAAGACCAGCGAAATCACCATGGCCGCGCCGAACATCGCCGGCGCACCGCTGACCTACAATGGCCGCGATCTGCTGAGCGCCTCGGTCAACGGCGATCGCGGCTTCAACGGCAACGGCAAGAGCGCGCAGAGCAACCGCCTGCAGGGCAGCGTGACCGTCACCGTCATCCAGCGCCTGCCCAACGGCAACCTGGTGGTGCAGGGCCAGAAGAACATGCGCCTGAACCAGGGCGACGAACTGGTCCAGATCCAGGGCATCGTGCGCGCGGCCGACATTGCGCCGGACAACAGCATTCCCTCCAGCAAGGTCGCCGAAGCGCGCATCGCCTATGGCGGTCGCGGCGCCATCGCCCAGTCCAACTCGATGGGCTGGCTGGGGCGCTTCTTCAATTCGCCGATCTACCCCAATTAACCCACGAACCGACGATCCAACCGGGAGCGCCGCATGATGGCCATCCGCCTGCCCTTCCATCGCCGCCCGCGCGATCCCAGCCGTCGCCGCGTCGATCCGTGGACCACGATCGGCGCCCTGCTGTGGTGGCTGATGGTGCTGGCCTGCCTGGCGCCGTCGGCGCGCGCCGAGCGAATCAAGGATCTGGCCCAGGTCGGCGGCGTGCGCAGCAACCCGCTGGTCGGCTACGGCCTGGTGGTGGGCCTGGACGGCAGCGGCGACCGCACCAGCCAGGCGCCCTTCACCGTGCAGAGCCTGAAGAACCTGCTGGGCGAACTGGGCGTCAATGTGCCGCCCAACGTCAATCCGCAGCTCAAGAACGTCGCCGCGGTCGCCATCCATGCCGACCTGCCCGCCTTCGCCAAGCCCGGCCAGCCCATCGACATCACCGTCTCGTCCATCGGCAACGCCACCTCGCTGCGCGGCGGCAGCCTGCTGATGGCGCCGCTGCGCGGTGCCGACGGCGAGGTCTACGCCATCGCCCAGGGCAATCTGGTGGTTGGCGGCTTCGGCGCGCAGGGCCGCGACGGCTCCAAGGTCTCGGTCAACGTACCCAGCGTCGGCCGCATTCCCAACGGCGCCATCGTCGAGCGCGCGGTGCCCAACGCGATGAACGACGGCAGCGGCAGCGTCACCCTCAACCTGCACCAGGCCGATTTCACCACCGTCTCGCGCATGGTCGCCGCGCTGGACCAGCGCTTCGGCGCCGGTGCCGCCTACGCGGTCGATGCGGTCACCGTGGCGGTGCGCGCGCCGGCCGACGCCGGCAGCCGGGTCAATTTCCTGGCCCAGGTCGAGAACCTGGAACTGACCCCTGGCAGCGCGCCGGCCAAGGTCATCGTCAACGCCCGCACCGGCACCGTCGTGATCGGCGCGCAGGTGCAGGTGATGCCGGCCGCGGTCACCCACGGCTCGCTGACCGTCACTATCACCGAATCGGCCAACGTCAGCCAGCCCAACAGTTTCAATCGCGGCGGGCAGACCGTGGTCACCCCGCAGTCCGACGTGCAGATCACCGCCGAAGGCAACCGCATGTTCAAGTTCGAGGGCGGCACCTCGCTGGACGAGATCGTCCGCGCGGTCAACGAGGTCGGCGCCGCGCCGGGCGATCTGATCGCCATCCTGGAAGCGCTCAAGCAGGCCGGCGCGCTGCGCGCGGAGCTGGAAATCATCTGATGAACCTCCTGCAGCCCACCCTGGCGCTGAATCCGACTGCCAATCCGGCGGCGGACAACGCGCGCATCCACGAGGTGGCGCGGAAGTTCGAGGGCCAGTTCGCGCAGATGCTGATCAAGTGCATGCGCGAGGCCAGCTTCGGGGACTCGCTGTTCCCGGGCGAAAACCAGATGTTCCGCGAGATGTACGACCAGCAGCTAGCCAAGGCGATGACCCAGGGCAAGGGCATGGGCCTGGCGCCGATGATCGCGCGCCAGCTGGGCGCCACCGACACGACCACCGCGCCGGTGCCGGTCAACACCGCGCTGTCGCAGTACCGCAAGATGATGCCGACCGGCGCCGAGCAGATGCTGGACGTGATCGCCGGACGCGCGCCCGGCCTGTCCGGCACGTCGTCCGCCGAGGCCGGCGATCCCGGCGCCGCGATGGGCCTGCCGCGCATCGACTGGGCCGCGCTGACCGCGCCGGAAGCCCAGGCCGCGTGCGACGAAGTGGAACAGGTCGCCAGCGCCGACCCGCAGCAGTACGCCCGCAACACGCCCGAACGCTTCGTCGCCGAGATCTGGGAGCATGCCCAGCGCGCCGCCAGGGAACTGGGCGTGGATCCGCGCGCCCTGGTCGCCCAGGCCGCGCTGGAAACCGGCTGGGGCAAGCGCGTCATCCAGCGCAACGACGGCGGCAGCGCGCACAACCTGTTCGGCATCAAGGCCACCGGCTGGAAGGGCGAGCGCGCCCGCACCGGCACCCACGAATACCGCAACGGCGTGCGCCAGACCGAGACCGCCGACTTCCGCGCCTACAGCTCGCCGGCCGAAAGCTTCGCCGACTACGTGCGCCTGCTGAAGAACAACCCGCGTTACCAGAAGGCGCTGGCCGCCGGCAAGGACATCCACGGTTTCGCGCGCGGCCTGCAACAGGCCGGCTATGCCACCGATCCGTCCTACGCGAAGAAGATCGCCAGCATCGCCACCGGTCCCACCCTCGGCAAGGTCATCTCGGCGGTCGGCAACACCGTCGGCGGTGCGATTGGCGCCACGGTGGGCAACGCGCTCGCCAGCCGCTTCCTGGGCCGCTGAACGGAGTAGTCCATGTCCAACCTTCTCGCCACCGGTTCCAGCGCCCTGCTCGCCTTCCAGCGGGCGCTGTCCACGGTCAGCCACAACGTCGCCAACCTCAACACGCCGGGTTATTCGCGCCAGCGCACCGAGTTCGCTGCCCGCGACGGCACTTTCCACGGCTACGGCTACCAGGGCGGCGGCGTGCAGATCGTCGACGTCCACCGCATGGCCGATTCACTGGCCACCGCGCGCCTGCTCGACAGCACCGGCGAACTGAACCGCCTGCAGCAGATGTCGGTACTGTCCAACCGCCTGGACAGCCTGTTCTCGGAAAAGGCCACCGGCATCGCCGCGCCGTGGTCGGGTTTCTTCGATTCGATCAGCGCGCTGTCCTCCAGCGCCGCCGGCGCGGCCGATCGGCAGAGCGTGCTGTCGCAGGCCAATGCGCTGGTCACCCGCTTCAACCAGATCGACCAGCAACTGGACAAGGTGGATGGCGAGGTCAACAGCGGCCTCACCTCCGCCGTCGGTGAAGTGAACCGGCTGGCCAAGGAAATCGCCCAGCTCAATGGCCGCATCGGCAACAACGCCGCCAACGCCTCGGGCGATCTGCTGGATCGCCGCGATCAGCTGATCAGCCAGTTGATCGGCTACACCGGCGGCACCGCCGTGCAACAAGACGGCGGCCAGATCAACGTGTTCACCGCCGGCGGCCAGCCGATGGTGGTCGGCGCCACCGCCAGTTCGCTGGTGACCGTGGCCGATCCCTATCGTCCCGAGCGCCTGCAAATCGCGCTGGAAACCAACGGCCAGCGGGTCACCCTGGACAAGCGCGCGCTCGGCGGCCAGATCGGCGGGCTGATGGAATTCCGCAGCACCGTGCTGGACCCGGCCATCGCCGAACTCGGTCGCATCGCCATGTCGCTGGCCGAGACCTTCAACGAAGGCCATCGCGCCGGCATGGATCAATACGGCCAGCTGGGCGGTGATTTCTTCACCGCGCCCAAGCCGCAGATCTCCGCGCACTCGGGCAACACCGGCAACGCCGTGCTGCAACCGTCGCTGGGCGATCTGGGCGCGCTCAACGGCAAGAACGTGATGCTGCGCTTCGACGGCGGCAACTGGGTGGCTAGTGATCCCGACACCGGCACCGCCATTCCGGTCACCGGCACCGGCACCGCCGCCGATCCGCTGGTGGTCAACGGCGTGGAGCTGGTGCTGTCCAGCGGCACGCCCGCCACCAACGATCGCTTCCTGCTGCAACCCACCGCGGGCGCGGCCGGCACGATCAAGCTTGCCATCAGCGATCCCAGCCGGATCGCCGCCGCCAGCCCGGTCAAGGCCAAGGCCGATCTGGCCAACACCGGCACCGGCAAGCTGGGCGCGGTCACGGTCACCAACCCGGCGGATCCGAACCTGCTGGCGCCGTCGGTGATCGACTTCATCGACGCCAACCAGTACACCATCGATGGCGCCGGCCCGTTCACCTACACGCCCGGCCAGGCCATCACCCACAACGGCTGGAGCGTCACCCTCGACGGCGCGCCCGCCGCCGGCGACGCCTTCAACCTCGGCCCCACCGGCGCCAACTCCAGCGACAACGGCAACGCCAAGCTGCTGTCCAACCTGGACGACGCGCGCAAACTCAACGGCGGCACCCTCACCCTCAACGGCGCCATCTCCGGCCTGACCACCACGGTTGGCTCGGCCGCGCGCCAGGCCGACTACTCGGCCGAGGCGCAGCAGGTGCTGCAGGATCAGGCGCAGGCCGCGCGCGACGCGATTTCCGGCGTCAACCTGGATGAAGAGGCGGCGGATCTGATGCGCCTGCAGCAGGCCTACCAGGCCGCGGCGCAGATCATTTCCACCGCCGACACCCTGTTCCAGTCCCTGCTGAGCGCGACCCGCCGATGAACAACCGCATCTCCACCGGCCTGATGTACCAGCAGTCGATCACCACGATGCTGGCCAAACAGGCCAGGCTGGCCCATACCCAGCAACAGCTCGCCTCCGGGCAGAAGCTGATCAGCGCCAAGGACGATCCGGTTGCCGCCGGCAATGCGGTCGGCCTGGATCGCACCCTGGCCGAACTGGAACGTTTCGCCGCCAACGCCAGCACCCTGCAGAACCGCCTGGGCCTGCAGGAAAACGCGCTCAAGCTGGTTGGCGACGCGATGGCGCGCGTGCACGAACTGACCGTGCAGGCCAACAACGCCGCGTTGGGCGACGACAGCCGCAAGGCGATCAGCGCCGAACTGAAATCCATCCACGACGGCCTGCTGGATCTGGCCAACAGCACCGACGGCACCGGCCGCTACCTGTTCGGCGGCACCGCCGACGGCAGCGCCCCGTTCGCGCTCGCGGCCGGCGGCGTCATCTACAGCGGCGACCAGACCCAGCGCCAGATCGAAATCGCACCGGACACGTTCGTCTCCGACACCCTGCCCGGCAGCGAGATCTTCCTGCGCCTGCGCACCGGCACCGGCCGCATCGACGGCGCCGCCGCCGGCACCAACACCGGCACCGGCCTGCTGATGGACCTCAGCGTCACCGACTCCAGCGCCTACGACGGCGGCCAGTACAGCATCCGCTTCACCAGCCCGACGACCTACGAGGTCTACGGTGCGGGCCCCACGCCAATTTCCACCGGCACCTACACCAAGGGCCAGAGCATCGCCTTCGCCGGCGTGCAGGTGAAGATCGACGGCCAGCCCAACGCCGGCGACGCATTCGACATCGGCCCTTCGGCCACCCGCGACGTGTTCGCCACCCTCCAGAACCTGATCGGCGCACTGGAAACCAATCCCACCACCGACGCCCAGCGCGCCTCCATGCAGAACCAGCTGCAGGCCGCCATGCGCGACGTCGCCAGCGCCCAGGGCCACATGATCGACGCCCGCGCCAGCGGCGGCGCCCAGCTCATGGCCATCGACAGCGCCGCCGAACTGCGCGACGCCAACGCCCTCACCCTCAAAGGCACCCTCTCCAGCCTGCGCGACCTCGACTGGGCCGAGGCCATCGGCCGCTACAACTTGGAAAACACCGCCCTCCAGGCCGCGCAGAGCGTGTTCATGCAGATGCAGCAGCTGTCGCTGTTCAAGATGATGGGGTGAGGGGCGGGAATCGGGAATCGGGAATCGGGAATCGGGAATCGGGAATCGAACTGAGTTTCGCCTGATGGTTAGGCTATGGGAAAGCAATGGCAGGCCAAGTCCTGCCACACGCCTCCCCTCCCAAACAAACAGCACTCCCGAAACAAACAACTGCTCCAGCCTCCTCCTTGACCAGCCATGCGGCTGTTAAAAGCGAAAAAGGTGGGACAGAAGGGAATTTGCTCTCGGCGCCGACCACCACCGTCCACTTACTCACACAACACAAACCGCCGCCATTACCTCCCCCTTTGAAAAAGGGGGACTGAGGGGGATTTGCTCTCGGCGCCGACCACCACCGCCCCTCCTCCGCGCCCCCAAAAAAGGCGTGAGCCCAGAAACACTGAAGCCAAAACGCTCAGTCAGTAGACACCGCCCAACCACATCGGAGACACCGGCATCAGGAAGTCAGAACTCCTACGTAGCGGTACCACCTCCATCATCCTGATGGCTTCATTACCAGCAATGGGCGAAAGACGGCATTCCCAGGTTCAATGCCGGGAGTTGTGCGAATACAAGATCCGCAAGGGAAACAACCCAACCGACTACGTACGGTTTCTGACCTCCCGGCACCCGGTCGCACTCGCGCGCGCCGGGATTCTTCAACGAAGAAATGGAGGTCTCATGACCAACGTACGCATGGTCTATCTGTTGGAAGAACAAACCCAGCTGAATCTCATCCAGCTGCGTGATCACCTCAAACTGCTCTCCCTGCTCATCAGTCCCCGCTTCCGCCAGGACGAGCACCACATCCTGCCCATCCCGCTGCAACCCCTGAGCGACTGCTTCGCCGGCCTCGCCCACGACGCCAGCCACATCCTCGACCAGATCCGCTGGCACTCCGGGAAACCCAACGTCGAATCGGCCAACGACGTAAAAAGAAAGCGGGCTGCCAGCGCCGGCTGCTCCGATACCTTAAGCAAATCCATCGACCCACCATAGCGCTCGAGAAAACCAGATGCCGGGGGGCGAACGACACTCAGTAGAAACGTGGGCGACTAGCCCGCGTACTACTGTTTCGCAATTCGGACTGAGAGTGCTAAACGTTCTTCTTAAACCCTCGCCGCGCCCAATCACATGGCGCTCAGGCCGCGCTCGCCACCCGATCAAACAGGCTATCCGCCATCTGCCGCCAGCCGGCCAATTGATGCAGCACCCCCAGCGATTTGAGGTAATCCTCGTCGACCTGTTCGTTGCTGGCGAGCGCACCGGCGACATGCACGGCGCCGGGGACCCAGAAGCTGCGCAGACTGGAGCGCTGCGGTTGGCGGTGGAAGGCGACGGCTTCGACGATGGGCATGGGCAGGCCCCACAGGCCGAGCAGATAGGCGCCGGCTTCGGTGTGGCCAGGACGCTCGTCGCCCTCGGCGGCGATGGGTTCGCGTTCGTCGCGCACGCCCGGCAGCAGCAGGCCGACGTCGGCGAGCAGCGCGGCGGTGGCGCCGAGTTCGGCGCTGGTTTTCGGCAGAATGCGCGCGGCCAGGCGCGAGGCGATCAGGGCGCGCTGCTGCAGGGCCAGGCGATCGACGTTGCTGCCGGTCTTGACCGAGAACACTTCGCTGGCCAGCACCAGATCACGCAGGGTCGCCAGACCGAGACGGGTGACCGCGGCGCGCAGATCGGTGATGGCGCGGCCGTTGGAGAAATAGGCGGAATTGCATAGCTGCAGCACCTTGGCGGCGATGGCTGGATCGCCGGAGACGATGCGGGCAATGTCGCTGCTGTCGCCGTCATCCTCTTCCAGCGCACGGGTCAGCGCGAAGTACAGGTGCGGCGGCGACGGCAGGTGCTCGACCCGGCCAATGACGCGGCGCAGACGCGGGCTGTCGAGCAGATCGCGCAGTTCTTCCAGACTGTGGATCGCTTCCAGCACCGTCTCGGAAGACAGCGGCAGCGGCAGGAAGCGATGGGCAACACCGATCAGCTTGATCGGCGGTGAAACGCCGGCTTCGGTGTTTTCCAGCAGCGCGATACGGATGGTTTCCGGGCGCAGGGTGCGGATCTGGCCGAGCAGCGTGGCCGGCGGCAGATCGGGGAGACCCGGGCCGACGATCAACACGTCAATCGGGGAATTGGCGACCGCGAACATGGCGGCGTTGCCATCGGCAACGAACTCGACGTTCCATTCGTCGCCCATGTCGCCGATGTAGTCGGTCAGATCATCGGGCAAACAGGCGGTGTCGCCCACATACAGGATCCGCAAGGCACTTCCCCTTCAAACCATTGTCCAGTGGCGCATCCGAACCCTGGATACACGCCCGCGCGAAAATCTACCGATTTTTCGGCCGCGCGATGACATTCCTGAAGGGCTGTCACGCGATATTGCGCAGTCCTTCACACAACCGCCGCGAGAGAGTCGTTTCGCAGCCTGAATTCGTCAATTTTTTGGCGCGATTCCGGGCAATAAACGCCCTTCCACCGGCCCGGCGGCGGACAGGTGCGCGAGCAGGCGGGCCAGCGTGACCACGTCCTGGAAGTTGTGCGCGGTCACCCGGTGCAGCAATTCGGAAGAACCGCCACGCAGGTAGCCCAGCCAGGCCGCGGGGGCTTCCGATCCCGGCAGATCGTCCTCACGCACGATCTCCAGCGCGCGTCGTTCGATGGTGGCGAGACGGCAGTTTTCCCAGACGCCGCGATAGCGGCGACGGGTGGGATACAGCAGGTCCAGGTGGGCCAATCCTTCCAGCGGACTGCGACGGCGCGCCAGCCGGTAACGTGTGATCAGCAGGGGCGCGTCGTAACAGCGTCCGTTATAGCTGACCAGCCGCGTATCGGGCCGCAGCCAGCCGGCGAAGGTATCCAGCATGGCGCGCTCGGCGGACAGATGCGCGATCAGCAACTGGCGCACGCGCAATCCTTCGGGAACGAAATCCGAGGCGCCGATCATGAAGGCGCGCGTGCCGGTGCCGCCGGCCAGTCCGGTGGTCTCGGTGTCGAAGAAAAGAAGCTGCGCGGGGGACAGCAGATCCTCACGTGCGAACGTGCCATCGAACGACTCGGGTATTACTGGCCACGGCAACACCCGTTCGACCAGATGCAGGCCATCGGCAATTTCCTCGCCCGGCAGGATGCGCTGGTGCGCGGCAGCGCGCGAGGGCGGCGCGGAACGCGTGCGCACGCCCAGCATCCGCCGCAGCGAGGCGGTCGTGTCGACGGATGGGCCGCGCACCGCGGGTGGCGATGCAACGGGCGCGTGATGCCCGGCCTGCTGGCGCAGCCGGCGCAGGTGTTCCAGTGCGGTACTCATGCGACAGCCAGCAGTTCCAGCACGCGCCGCGCCAGCACCTTGGGAGTGACCTCGGCGATCTCGTCGGCGGCCAGAATGGGGCCGACGCAGGCCGGACAACCGGCGCGGCAGCCGCAACCGTCGACCAGCTCACCCGCACGCCGCACCAACTCGACCTGCCGACGCCACAGCGGTTCGCTCAAGCCGATACCGCCGGGGTAATTGTCGTACAAGTACAGTGTGGGCACGAAGCGGTCACCTTCCAGCGGCGACAGCAATTGCCCTTCGCCACCACGCAGCTGTCCCCTGCCCTGCGCGTCGGGCACCGCGAACCAGGCGCCGTCACCGTCGCCTACTGCCTTCTGCAAATCCCGCCCTTCGGCCATTACCGCCACGGTGGCGGCGATGTGCAGCGCGTTGGCCGCGCCGAGAAAACCATCCAGCGCTTCCTGCCGCGAGGCGAAGCCCGCGTGCAGGGTCTCCGGCGGCAACTGCCACCACAGGCTGGTGGTATGCATTTCCTGATCCGGCAGGTTGACCGGGCCGTAGCCGATGTTCTCGTGGGTGTAGTAGCGGATTTTCTTGTAGCCGGCCACGCGTCGGACCACGTGCACTTCGCCGTGGTGGCAGGTGCCCTGCCCGGCGCGGCAACCGTCGAAACGCTCCAGCACCTTCAGCTTGGTGTAGTCGATGGCGTCGGTGTAATAGTCCACGTGGGTCCGGGTGACGTAGGCCTTGCGGCCTTCCCAGTCCAGCCGCTCGACCTGGTAGGGCGTGGACTGGATCATGTGGATGGCACCTTCGTAGAGAGTCAGCGGCGCGGCGCTGAAATCCACTTCCGCGATGATGGTCTGGCGGCCGTCGGTGCGATCCACCACCACGAAGTTGCCGTCGGCCACCGCGCGCAGGCTGACCGCGTTGGCCGGATAGCTATCGGCGATCCATTCGTAGCGCTCGCCCTCGCGATGGACCACGCTGTCCTCGCTCAGCAGTTCCAGGAACGGCGCCGGGTCCACCGGACCGAAATGCTCGCCCGCCAGGAACGGCAGCTCGAACGCCGCGCAACGGATGTGGTCGAGCAGGATCATCGGCTGGTCGGCCGCGATGCGCGCGTGTTCCGGCGGGCTGTCGGCGAAGAAATCCGGATGCCGCACCACGTACTGGTCCAGCGGCTGCGAGCTCGCCACCAGCACGCCCAGCGAAGGCTGCTGGCGGCGTCCGGCGCGGCCGAAGCGCTGCCAGGTGGCGGAAATCGATCCCGGATAGCCATTCAGCACCACCGCATCGAGACTGCCGATGTCCACGCCCAGTTCCAGCGCCGAGGTGGAGACGATGCCGTCGATGCGGCCGTCGCGCATATCGCGCTCGGCCTGGCGACGCTCGGTCGGCAGGTAGCCGCCGCGATAGGCGCGGATGCGCGCGGGCTTGCGCGGATCGTGGTCGAACACGTCCTTGAGGTACTTGGTCAGCACCTCGACCATGGTCCGCGACTGCGCGAACACCAGCGTCTTCAACCCCGCCTTGATCGCCAGCCGGGCGATCCGGTTGCTCTGGGAACGCGCCGATGCGCGCAGGCCCAGATCCGGATTGACCACCGGCGGATTCCACAGCAGCACATGCTTGTCGCCGCTGGGCGCGCCGGACTCGGTGATGGCGTGCACGTCGGCTTCCAGCAGCGCCTCGGCGTGCGCCTTGGGATTGCCGATGGTGGCCGAGCACAGGATGAACTGCGGCGAGGCACCGTAGAACGCGCACACGCGACGCAGGCGGCGCAACACGTTGGCCACGTGCGAACCGAACACGCCGCGATAGGTGTGGACTTCGTCGATGACCACGTAGCGCAGGTTCTCGAAGAACTGCGCCCATTTGGTGTGGTGCGGAAGGATCGCCTGGTGCAGCATGTCCGGATTGCTGACCACGATGTCGCCGTGCAGACGGATGGCCTGGCGCGCGTCGCCCGGGGTATCGCCGTCGAAGGTGAACGCCTTGATGCCCAACTCGCCGGCGGCGTTGAGTTCCAGCAGTTCGCTCACCTGGTCCTGCGCCAGCGCCTTGGTCGGGAACAGGTACAGCGCCTTCGCGCTGCCGCCCATCACCGCCGAGGCCACCGGCAGCGTGTAGCACAGCGATTTGCCCGAGGCGGTGGGCGTGGCGATGACCAGATGCTCCCCCGCCGCGGCATGCGCCCAGGCTTCGGCCTGATGCGAATAGAGCCGCTCGACCCCGCGCTGGCGCAGCGCGCGTGCGAGCGCCGGTGGCAGGCTTTCCGGCAATGGCGCGTAGCGTCCCTCGCGTCCAGGCACGGTCAACTGGCCGGTCACCCGGTCCGGGTACTTGGCCGCCAGCCGCTCGGACAGGCGACTGCCATCGGCGGCGCCGGCCGGCAGAAGATCACGATGGGAACGGGCGATTTGCCGGGCGGGTACGGACATGGACGGCCTCCAGAAAGGCCGTCATCACAAACCACCGCCGTCGCAGGATTTGAGATTGACGTCGGCGCGGCGTCTTCGAACCGCGCAAAAAACAAAGGCCCGGCGTGCGCCGGGCCTCTGGGACAACTGGTGGGCGGTACAAGGTTCGAACTTGTGACCCCTGCCGTGTGAAAGCAGTGCTCTACCGCTGAGCTAACCGCCCGAATGTCGGGCCGCGTATGTTAATCGGGCCGGCCGGATTGGTCAAACATTTTTGCCCCATCAGCCGCAAAGGCCCGCCACGCAAGCCTCTCGGCGGCTCAGACCGCGGCGGTCACCAGCACTTCGATGCGCCATTCGGCATTGGCCAGGCGCGCCTGGACGGTGGCGCGCGGCGGCGTATGGCCCGGCGTCACCCACTCATCCCAGACCTGGTTCATGCCGTCGAAATCCAGGATGTCCTTCAGGAAGATTTCCACCCGCAGCAACTTGCTCTTGTCGGTGCCGGCCTGCGCCAGCAACGCATCGACGGCGGCCAGTACCTGCCGGGTCTGGCCGCGGATGTCCTCGCTGGCATCGTCGGCGATCTGCCCGGCCAGGTAGACCACGCCGTTGTGGATGGCCATTTCCGACATGCGGGGGCCGACATCGAATCGTTGGATCATGGGGGAAACTCCTTCATTTACCGGCACTGGTTGCGCCGCCAATGAAGCTTAACGCAGGGCGTCGGGCGGTTGGGACCGCACCGGCCAAACCGTCGTTTCAGATTTCCTGCTCCTGCGTTTCCCGGCGTGCCGTTTCGCCGCCCGCCGACGCCGTCCGCCGCCCGGGCAGCGAATAGCCGCCCTCATAGGCGCTGATCTGGTTGCGCCCATCGTGCTTGGACCGATAAAGCATGCGATCGGCCAGCGAGAACAGCCGCGCGAGTTGGTAACCGGCCAGTTCGGTCGTGGTGACACCGAAGCTGGCGGTCACGAGGAAACGATGCCCCGTGTCCGCGGTATCGATGTGGGTGATGCGCTGCCGGCAATCCTCCGCCACGGCGATGGCCTGCGCCAGGTTCATCCCCGGCAGCAGCAAGGCGAATTCCTCGCCCCCGAGCCGGCCGACCACGGCATTCCGGTAACCCAGGCCACGGCAAAGATCGGCCACCCGTACCAGCACCCGATCGCCGACGGCGTGGCCGTAACGATCATTGATGGCCTTGAAGTGATCGAGATCGAACATGACCAGGGCGACTTCCTGCTCGTTGCGCGCGCACTGCGCCAGCACGCGCTCGGACTGGATGCTGAAATGGCTGCGGTTGCCGATCCCGGTCAGCGCGTCGGTCTGCGCCAGCCGCTTGAACATCATCTGCGTGCGCTTGGTGCGATACGCCCAGTAGCCGATGCTGGCCAGGAGCATGGTCAGCAACACCACCACCAGGCGGGTGTTCTGTGCGGACTTGGACTCCAGCTTGCGCTGCAGTTGTAGCAACTGGTTCTGGCTGCCAAGCCGCTGGATCTGTTCCGACTTTTCGAAGGTTTCCTGGCGGACGATTTGATAGGCCAGTTCGCGCGTCTTGACCTCGTTCAGATAAGCCTTGTCTGCTTCCGCGAAGCGGCGGTAGTAGACCAGTGCCGTTTCCGTATCACGCCGGCGCTCGGCAATCCGGTACATGGTGCGGTAGGCGCTGACCAGCGACTGGGTGCTGGTGCCCACCGCACCGCTGAGCGCGATGGCTTCGGAGGCATAGGTTTCCGCGGCCTTCAGGTCACCTCGCTCGAACAGCAGTTCCGCCAGCGTGGCTTTCACCAGGACCGCCAGGTAGGGATAGCGGAACGACTCCACTTCCGCCAGATGCGTCCGCAGCAGGGTGACGGCTTCCGCGCGCTTGTGGTCCGCGGCCAGTGTCTTGGCCACGATCACCCGTATGTGATTTGCCAGCAGGCGTTCGCCGCCGTTGATGCAGTGATCGATGGCGTCGTCCAGTGGCGCGTTGTCGGCCGGCAGGGTCGACAGGTTCATCATCGCGTCGTACTTGAGGAACTCGGCGAAGCAGCGGGCGCGGGAATCCGGATGGTCGGACAGAATCCGCTCCGCGTAGTGCAGACCCAGGCGGTACTGGCCGATCTCGTTGTGAAGATAGGCCGCCTCGACCAGCGCATGCACTTTCAGTTGCGGATCGGAAACACGATCCATCTGCGGCAGCACGGTGCCCAGTTGACGCAGGCTTTCGGCGAACCGGCGGCTCTTGGTGTAGAGATTGACCAGCAACGCATTGGCGCGGAACCGGATCTCGTCGTCCCTGGCCGAGGCGGCAAGCGCCTTCAGGCGCGGAATCACCACGTCGTAGTTGCCGGAGAAGGCAAGCCGGTACGCTTCCAGGTACTCCAGTTGTTCACGCTGGCGGGGCTCCATTTCCTGCCTGCGACGCTGGAGCGCATCGATCAAGGTACTGAAGCGGGCCGGTTCGGCGCTGCGTATCGATTCCGCCTGCGCGAACAGCTCCGTCACGCTGGGTGGGGATGCCTCCGCGGCCATGGCGGCCGGAACCCAGAGGGCCGCCCACAGCAGCCATGTTCTGAAACCGCTGCGCATCGTCAGGGGCCCGTCCACGCTTCCGCTACGGCCATCAGCTGCACATCCGGCATGAATGCAGGCGGATCCGGCTCATTGGACGTGGAATTCCCTCGCTGACAAAACGCGCCGACCTCCACCAGGAGGCCGCCCCGCGGGGATCTTATCGCATCGCTCGGGAGGGCGTCCGGAGGCCGGGTTCAGCCCGCGTGTCCCAAAGACCGCCCTGCCGGACCGGCGGCAGGCAGCTCGCCGACGAGTTCGGGCCAGGCGGATTCCGCCGGTGTTTCCGACCGATCGTCGGCATGCGTTCCCCGGTAGGCCGCAACCCGGTTGCGTCCCTGTTCCTTGGATCGATAAAGCATGCGGTCGGCATCGGAAAGCAGCCGTTCGAGCACGTAGCCGGATACCGCCGTCGAGGTGACGCCGAAGCTGGCGGTGATGGAAAAGCGGTGGCCGGTCTCGGAAGTGTCAATGGCAGTGAGGCGCGCCCTGCAATCCTCGGCCAGGCGAATCGCCGAACGCAGGTCGCAGCCGTACATCAGCATGGCGAATTCCTCGCCCCCCAGGCGGCCGAGCACGTCAATCCGGCGACAGAGCGCCTGGCAGACCAGCGCGACCTGCCGAAGTACCCAGTCCCCCGAGGGATGTCCGAACCGATCGTTGATCGATTTGAAGTGGTCCAGATCGAACATGATCACGGCCACTTCTTCGCCGTTGCGCTCGCACTGGGCCAGGCTTCGCTCGGCCAGCTGGGTGAAATGATGCCGGTTGCAGATGCCGGTCAGGGCATCGGTCTCGGCCAGGTGCTTCAGCGACATCTGGACCCGTTTGGTCTTGTAGGCCCAGTAGGCGATGGTCGCCAGCAGCAACACCAGGAGGATGATGATCAGGCGCGTGTTCTGCGCGGCCTGCTGCTCGACCTTGCGCTGGAGTTTGAGCAGTTGGTTCTGGCTGTCCAGGCGCTGGATCTGCTGGGATTTCTCCAGGGTCTCCTGGCGCACGATCTGGTAGGCGAGCTCGCGCGCCTTCACTTCGTTCAGATAGGCCTTGTCCACTTCCGCGTAGCGGCGGAAATAGACCAGCGCCTGGTCGGAGTCGTCACGCGCCTCGGCAATGCGGTACATCGTGCGGTAGGCGCTGGCCAGGGAGGGCAGATTGCCGTCCGTGTTTCCCTGGGCAATCGTGTCGGAAGCGAAACTCTCTGCGGCTCCCAGCTCGCCCTTGTCCAGCAACAGCTCCGCGATCAGCGCCTTGACCTGGGCGATGAGGTAGGCAAAACGGGTTGCCTCCACTTCCTGCAGGTTGCTGCGCAGCAGTTCGATGGCCGAACTGCGTTTGCCCTCGGCAGCCCACTTCTTCGCGAGCGTCACCCGGATGGTGTTGACCGCGGCAATCTCGTGCTGCGTCTTGCACTGCTCGATGGCCTGGAGGATGGAATCGTCCCGGCTCGGCAAGGTACCCAGGCTGTTGAGCGCTTCGAACTTGACCTGGTTGGCGAAGCATTGCGTCCGCGGCTGCGGCGAGTCTTCGAGAATGCGTTCGGCGTAGCGCAGGGCCAACTGGTGCTGCCCCACCTGCCCGTAGGTGAACGACGCCACGCCCAGCCCCTGATGGCGAAGTTCCTTGGATTTGACCTGATCAACCAGCGCCAGCGTCGTTTCCAATTGCCGCAGCGACTCGGTGAACTGACGGCTCAGGGTACTGGTGTTGGCAACCAATACGCCCGTGCGGAACTTCATCTCCGGGTCCTGAGTGTTCTCAATGAGTACACGTGCCCGCGCCATGGCTTTTTCATACTGGCCCTGGAACGCCACGTCGTAGATGGCCAGGTACTCGGTATGCTCGCGCTGGGCTGTCGTTGCCGACTTGCTGGCGCGTTGCAGTTGCTGCAACAACTGCTGGAATCGCTTGGGCTCGGAACTCTTGACCTGTTCCGCCTGCTCAAGCAACGCATCAATACCGCCTGCGGGAACGGTGACGGCTGCCGCACTCGCGGCAGCCGTCGTCGCCCATATCATGGCCGTCAGCAACGTTCGCATGATCAGGCGAGGGAACATGTCCGTGGACCCGGTAACTTACTCTTCCTCGGGTGCCTGGGCCGGTTCGTTCTCATCCGGGGTGTCTGCATCCGGGGTCTCGCCGGGCGGAATTTCGGGGCCCGGTTCCCAAATCAGGCCAACCATCTCCGTACGCCCACCCATCAATTGGCTGAGCACCGAAAAATCGCCCTTCATCACCGCCTCGCGCTGCGCGGGCTCCAACGCCAGCGAATCGATCATCGCCTGCAGTTGTTCGGACGACAGGCGCGACAGCGCGGGGTTCTGCCCCAGCGTTTCAAGAAACCGGATTGCGTTCGACATGTTGCATCCTCTGTGAGTGGTGGTTTTCTGGTGAATCGAACCGGACCGCGGCCCCGTTCTGCAATGCTTCCAGGCGATCCCGCATGGCCGTGTTGAGCTGCATCCGCCGCGCCGGCGGCACGACCAGCGTGGTCTGTTGGTTCAAATCCGCGGTGGCGAGCGCGGACAACCGGATCCGTTCGCAGCGGGGGGACGTCATCGGCATCGTCGCCGCTTCGTAGGCAATGACATCGTGATCCAACGGATAATCTTCCGCCAACAGGTCGACCAGGAGTTGCCGTTCGGCGGAAGTGCTGCTGAAGCGGCGCAGGCTTCGGTCGCCGGCCAGGCCGACCTGCCACAGGACGAGATAGGCCGAAGTATCCAGCCGACGGCGATAGAGCATGAACTGGCTGGCGGCATAGTGCTGGCACCCGTAGGTGCCCGGATCGATGCCCAGATCCGCGTAGAGGCAATCCTCCGCGGAGACACCGGGCTCCATCTCCGCCTCGTAGCCCTCGCTGCGTGCCTGCTCGACCGCCAGGTGCGGCGCGAGCGCGAACACGCCGGGGTGACCGTAGAAGGCGCCACAGACACGACGTCCGGCGCGCACCTCTGAGAGCATGGCTTCGACCATCTGCGCGTAGGTGTCGCGGCGCGACTTGCCTTCCGCGTACAGCGGCTGCAGGCTGCGCACGTCCGGGTTCATGCCCTGGACCCACAGTTCGACCAGTGGATCGGAGACGGCCACGAAGACCACGTCGGCCTGCTCGATATGACCGCGCGCGCGCGGTCCGATGTGCGCTCCCAACATCATCCCCGTTCCCACGCAGACCAGGCTTCCCCGCACGTCCATCGCGCCGCCGACCGTTTCAAAGAGCAAAATCTAACGGTCCGGGCGCCGCAATGCAAAAAAATGCCGTGACAGCCGTGGGACGGCCAGCCCCCCTCTCAGCGCGACTTGGCCTTGGCCGCCTCCTCCGCCGCCTTGCGCCGGGCCGCGGCGTCCTGCTGGTATTCCACGATATGCGGCAGCGCCCGCAGCAGGCGCGAAGCCGGGTCCAGGGTATAGGTCTCGCCCGCGGGGAGCGCCAGCCGGCCCCGGCCGTTGTCCATCGCCACGGTCTGGACCTTGCCGTCCACCCCGCCGACGCGGACTTCCACGGGTACCGGGAACGGCAGGTCGTCCGGGGTTTTCCAGCGCAGGTTCAGGCCGCTGGCGTCGCGCTCGGCGACCAGTTCCGGCAGCGCGGCGCGGTAGAGATAGACGTCGAAGAACCAGCCATAGTCACGTCCGGTGACCTTGCGGACGATGTCGATGTAGTCGCGAGTGGAAACATAGCGCGGCTTGAACTTGCCCGGCTGCGGCGTGTCGGTGCCGTACACGGCCTGGCGGATGCTGGCGAAGAAGGCCTCGTCGCCGATCAGTCCGCGCAGCATGTGCAGCATCAGCGAACCCTTGTAGTAGATGTCCAGGCCCGGGCCATTCTCGCGGTCGTAGACGGTTTTCTCGGTCTGGCTCTTGCCGGACACGATCGGATACTTGTTGACCAGCGCGGCGCGCTGATCCAGCAGCGCGGCGTGGTACTCCATCTCGCCGCGCAGGTATTGAAGGTAGAGCGGCTGCATGTAGCTGCCGAAACCCTCGTGCAGCCACATGTCGTCCCAGTCCACGTTGGTCAGCTGATTGCCGAACCACTCGTGGGCGAACTCGTGCTGGAGCAGCCAGTCGTAGCCGTACTTGTCCTTCTTGTAGTCGTTGCCGTAGGCGTTGATGGTCTGGTGTTCCATGCCCAGGTGCGGGGTTTCGACCACCCCCATCTTCTCGTCGCCGAACGGATACGGGCCGATGTTGCGCTCGAAGAAGTCCAGCACCTGCGGGAACTCGGCGAACAGACCGCGCGCCTTGGCCTCGCGTCCCTTCAGGTGCCAGAAATGCAGCGGAATGGTGTTGCCGAAGCGGCTGCGGTACTCGCCCTTCATCTCCTCGTACGGGCCGACGTTCAGGGCAATGGCGTAGGTATCGGGATCCCGCGCGCGCCAGTGGTAGGTGCGCCAGCCGTCCTTCTCCTGCATGCCCATGGCGATGCCGTTGCCGGCTGCCACCAGCGGCGCCGGCACGGTGATGTGCTGGTCCACGACCAGCGGTTCGCCCTGCGGGTGGTCGATGCACGGCCAGAACAGGTCGCAGCCCTCGCCCTGCACCGCCGAGGCGACCCAGGGTTCGCCGGTCGGCGCGGTCGCCCAGACGAAGCCGCCATCCCAGGGCGCGCGCTTGGCCACGTGCGGCCTGCCACCGTAGACGATGCGAACCTTCACCTGCTGCCCGGCCGCCACCGGCGCGGGCAGATCGATGGTCATGCGCCCTTCCGGGTTGCGCCAGGCGCTGGCCGGCAGGACGGCGCCGTCGGCCTCGACCCGGCTGACCGCCAGGTTGCGGTCCAGATCCACGACCACCCGCTGGATCGGCGACCTGGCCCGGAAGGTCAGCCGTGCGTCGCCCTGGATGGCTTTTTCCGCCGGCACGACCTTGAAGCCCAGGTCGGCATGCTCGAACACGACCGCTTCCTGTTCAGGCGCGCGCGGCACCCCGGAATCACGGGTCAGGTCGGTGATGTCGGCCTGCGCGGCGAATGCCCCGGTGGACAGGCTCAGGGACAGGGCGAGCATCAGGCGGGAGGACTTCATCGGCATCTCGGCTCCGTTCGGGGCGTGGCGAACGCCACGACAACCGCCGATGGTGGCACGCCCGTCCGGACCGGCGGTATCCGACTGAAGTCATGGAGGGCGCGGGATCAGGCCCCGGCCAGCGCGCGGCCGGCCCACTCCACGATCTGATCGCGCGACAGCGCCCCGGACTGGCGGGCCAGTTCACGCCCCCCGCGAATCAGGACCAGGGTCGGAATACTGCGGATACCGTAGCGGGCGGCCAGTGCGGTCTCCGCCTCGGTGTCCACCTTGGCCAGGCGCATCCGTGGCTCCAGCGCCTGCGCCGCGGCCTCGAACTGCGGTGCCATCGCCAGGCACGGGCCGCACCACGGCGCCCAAAAGTCCACCAGCAACGGCAGTTCGCTGCGCAGCGCGTGGCGGTCGAAATCGCCGGTGGTGAGCGCCAATGGCCGTCCGCGGAACAACGGCTGGTGGCAGCGCCCGCAACCCGGCGACTGGCCGAGCCGTTCCGGCGGCAGGCGGTTCATCGCCCCGCAGTCCGGACAGGGGACCAGCCAGTTGGCGTCGCTCATGGCGTTTTCCGCCTCGCCGTCTCGGCGCCGCCTTCGGACAACCGCAGGTGCAGCAGCGGGAACGGCTTGCCCAGCCCATCGCGCTCCGACCGCGATTCCAGTTCGAAGCCCATGTGCAGGTAGAACCCCACCGCCCCCGGGTTCTGTTCGTTCACGTCCACCCGGCTCGCGCCCCAGCTTTCAATCGCATGCCGGAGCAACGCCTTGCCCGCGCCGGTCCCGTGGTGGGCCGGATCGACGAACAGCATCTCCACCTTGCCAGCCTCCACGCCGACGAACCCGCACGGCTGCCCATCGGCGGCCCGCGCCACCGCCAGGCGCTCGGAGGAAGGGAGATAGCCGTCACGCACCAGCGGCCGGAACATCTGGATGTCGGCCTCCTCCAGGAAGTGGTGGGTGGCGCGGACGGCGGACTCCCAGACCTCGAGCAGGCGGGGCAGATCGGCGTTGGTGGCAGTGTCGATTTTCATGCGCGCAGCTTGCCACGACATGCGCCCGGGAGGCAGTTGTAATCCGCGCTTCCGTTTGTCTTTCCCGACCGCCGTTTTCACTCCACCCGTCGCGGAAAGGACTAGACTGGCCGCGACCGGAGTTTGGCCGAAAGCGTGGAGGTACGCGTATGGCCACGTGGTTGCTCGTTGCCGCCCTGGCGCTTTCGCCGCAGCCGCCGCTGCCGCTGCCGCTGCCGGATGCACTCGTCCCGCCGGAAATCCCCACGACCGAGCAGATCCTCGCCGTGCCGCCGGAACTGCACGATCAGTTCCGCCAATGGATGGCGCCGGTCGATGGCGCCACCTCCACCACCCGTCTGGACCGGTTGGTCGATTTCCTGTTTTCCAAGGAGGGCGGCCTGGGATTGCAGTACAGCGCGGACGCCAACTACACCGTGGCCCAGACCTATCAGATGCGCCACGCCAACTGCCTGAGTTTCACCCTGCTGGTGGTGGCGCTGGCGCGCGTCGATGGCCTGCAGGCCTACGCGCAGGAAATCGAGGACGTGCTGACCTGGTACCAGGAAGGCAACACCGTCTATCGCAACAATCACGTCAACGCCGGCATCCGCATCGGCCACCAGCGCTTCAGCGTGGACGTCGCGTGGGATGAAGTAATGACCCGCCAGCAGCCCGAGGCGATCGCCGATACCCACTTGTTCGCGATGTTCTACAACAATCGCGCGGTCGACCTGCTGGGCAAGGGACAACTCCCGCAGGCAAAGGCCTATCTGGCCCGCGCCCGTGCGCTCAGTCCCGACTATCCGGCGTTCTGGAGCAACGCGGGCGTCGTGGCGTTGCGCGAAGGACGGATGTCCGAGGCCGAACGCCTGTTCCTGCACGCGCTCGAACTGAACGGGAACTACTCCTCCGCACTGTTCAACCTGGTCACGTTCTACAACCGCGCGGGACGCGAGGACGAGGCCAGGCCGCTGCAGAAGCGGCTGGAGCGCGTGCGCGCCCGCGATCCCTTCGACCAGTTCCTGCTGGCGCTGGAGCACGAGCGCTCCGGTGACTACGAAGGCGCGGTGACCTACTACCTGCGCGCGATACGCCTGTACAGCGAGGAGCATCGCTTCTACCAGGGCCTGGCGCGCGCCTACCTGCACCTGGGCGACGCCCGCCGCGCCGGCCGCGCGCTGGCGCGGGCGCAGGCGCTCACCGAAGGCGCCACCCGCGCCCAGTACCAGGCCAAGCTGGAACGCCTGCGCAAACCGCGCGAGCCGAACATCTTCGGCCCGCAGCCGCGCGAGGCGCGACGCTAGCGTTGGACGATCGGCCAGTGCCCGAGGCACTGGTAATCCGGCTGTCCTTCGACACTCTGGATCAGCTCGAAACCTGCAGGCGCCAGGACGATCGGCGCGACCGCGGGCGTCGCCGGCGCGGGTTCGCTGTAGCCCAGGGTCAGATGCGGAAGGAAGTTCCTGCCGACATGGTCCTTGAAGCCGGCACGGATCAGGCGTTCCTGCAGGCCGCGCCAGAAATCCGTGAGTGCCGCCGACGCCGATGACGCCGCCACCGTCAACGCGGGCCGCCGCGGATTGCCCAGCGCGATCAGGTGATCCAGTTCCAACAGGAATGGTGTGGCCGCGAAACCTTCCGCCGCCTCGCGTGCCCGCAGGCCCCAGTCCTCGCGCGGCCCACTGCTCTCGCCCAGGTAATGCAGCGTCACGTGATAGCGATCCGGGCTTACCCAGCGCGTGCGGGGGTGACTGGCGTGCAGGCGTTCCGCCACTCCCGTCACCTGTTCGCGTTCCGACGGGGATGGCCGGAACGCGAAGAACAGGCGGTGCAGCGGCTGTGGGGCACCGCCGAACAGATCATCCTGATGCCTTGCCACGATCTCCTTCCTCCTGTCGGCTGACACCACGCACCAAGGCAGCGTGGCGATGAAGCGGCATGATCCCGTACGGCACCCCAAGGACGCAATCCGCCTGTTCCGTCGACAGGCATAATGCGCCGGACGCCACCGCATCACGAATGATCATGACGGACTCCATCCAGGAAGCACTCGCCGCGCTGCACGCCCAAGCCTACGAGGCCATGGATCGCGGAGATCTGCGCGAAGCCTCGCTCGCGTTCGAGCGCCTGCTCGAACAGCGGCCAGAACGGCATTACTACCACTACATGCGCGGGCTCGCACACAAGTACCTGCTGGACTGGCCCGTGTCGCTGCATCACAACCTGCGTGCGATCGAACTTGCCGATGAAATCGGTGAAGCGGAACACTGGAATGCCGCCATCGCCGCCACCGCACTCGGCGAGTGGGCACAGGCCCGCCACCTGTGGGCGGCCTGCGGTGTCCGCGTTCAGGAGGGCGAAGGCCCCATTGAAGGCAATCACGGAGTGGCAGTGGTCCGCCTGAATCCCTGGCATGCCGGTGAAACGGTGTTCGTGCAACGTATCGACCCGGTCCGCGCCAGGCTGCTCAACGTTCCCTTGCCCGAAAGCGGACATCGCTTCGGCGATATCGTGCTCCATGATGGCGCGTCGACCGGTCGTCGCTTCAACGGAGAACGGGACGTACCCGTATTCAACGAACTCGAACGGCTGGTTGCTTCCGAGTTCCTGACTTTCGTGGTGTTCGTTTCCAGTCCGGGACCGGATGATTTGCAGGCACTGCTCGATGCGACCGCCCCCGGTATCGGTTACACGGAAGACTGGACCAGCAGCATCCACAATTACTGCATGCGTTGCAGCTACGGGACTCCCCATCGCCATTCGGAGCGGGACGACACCAGCGACGATTGGCAGGTCGAGCGCAATCTCGGCATCGCCGCCCAGAGCCGTCATTCGGTCGAAGCGCTGCTGCAAGGCTGGATGGCCCGGGGATCCGGCCGCTCGGTCGATGCCATCGAAACACGTGAATGCCCGGTCCCCGAGCATCAGGAAGGCTGGAACTGGTGGGTCGGTCCGGAAGACGAGGATGAAGGGGACGAGGCGACGGATATCCCTGCGCGTTGACGCGCTTTCCGTCCTGACGTCTGACTGCGCCCTTCAGCGCAACTGGCTGTCCTTGCTCCCGCGCCGGTTGTACATCTGCCCCTGATCCTGTGCCTGGTCGGCCGCTTCCTGGCAGGCCACGCACAGGCGCACGCCGGGCACGGCCTTCTGGCGCGCGGGCGGAATCGGTGCGTCGCATTCTTCGCAGTGGGTGAGGCTTGGACCGGACGGCAGGTTCCTGCGCGCACGCGCGATGGCGTCCTTCACGGTCGCGTCGATCTGATCCTGTACGGCGCCGTCGCCGGCCCAACCGGTTGCCATGGTCCTGTCCTCACGCGTGTCACCGGGCGGAGGTTACACCCGCCGTCCCGGAATGCCTTTCACGGAGCGAAATGGGGACACCCGCCGAAGGCTTCAAGCATGCGCCAGCGCGTAGTCGATGGCCGCGCACACGGCCGCCACCTGGGCGTCGTTGCATTGCGCCGGGGTCGCCTTGGGGCTGTCCGGATAGACCTCGGTGGTGGTGGTGTAGCGCGCGTTGGTCACACCGGCGCACAGGCCCAGCGGCTTGAACGCGTACTCGATGACGCCGGGGGCCACCACCGGCGAGCCGATGATCTCGCCGTTGGCGTCGGCCGGCGCGATGTGGGTGACCTGCTCCACCGCCGCGATCACCGCGCGCTGGAAATCGGGCTGCGGATTCTCGCTGTCGTCGACCAGATAGAACCCGTCTGGAATCTCGCCCGGCGCGAACGGCTTGCCGTCGCGTGCCGCCAGCGCGGGACGGAATTCGCTCTCGTCGGTGTCGGTGGTTTCGTGCAGGTCGATATGCATCCGCGCGACATCCCGGATCGGTGCGACCAGCCGGATCAGCGCGGCCGACTCCTGCGCCGGGCTGTTGTCGCGGAACGAGCGGTTCGGATCCAGCGCCTCGGCGTTCCAGCGATGGATGCGCTCGTAGCCCCACGGGCTGATGCAGGGCGTCACCAGCAGGTTGGCCCGACCGGCATAGTCCGCCGCCCGCTGTTCGAGGAACTGCAGCGCGCCATGCACGCCGCTGGTCTCGTAACCGTGCACGCCACCGGTCACCAGCATGACCGGCAGCGCCGAATTCCAGTCGCGGCTGCGCACGGCGAACAGCGGATAGCGGCCGTCCTCGCCGTAGTCCAGCTCACCGTACTGCTCCACGTCGAACCACGCGCGCAGGCGGTCGATCACCGTCAGCACATCGGCGGCGTAGCTGCGCTGGACGGTCTGGCGGGCGCGCCATTCGGCCTTCTCGGCGGCGCCCCAGGGCTGGCCGGGCGTGCCGATGGGATAGAAGCGGTCGGTCGTGTTCATGCGGGGGCGACGGGCGGAAGCGGAAAAGGAGCAGCACTTTAGCAGGCCCGTGCGGGCACGCACCCATGCGCCGCGGCCCGTGCGCGGGGTTCCGCGTGTTTCCCTTCCCGGACCCACGGTGGTCCACCTTCACGCGGATTGAGCGCGGACTGGTGCAAATACGGCGCACCCCCATGCCCACCGCAATCTGGCCATGTCCCCGGAGGTCCTGCCATGAAGTGCAGTTCCGTTCTCCCCCTTGCCCTCTCCTGCCTGCTGCCCGCCGCCTCGGCCGCGGCGCAGGACAACAAGGCACCGCCCATGACACCCGAAATGAAGGCGATGATGGAAGCCTTCCAGAAGGCCGGCACGCCCGGCGCCGAGCACCAGAAGCTTGCCTCGCTGGCCGGCACCTACGATCTGACGGTCAAGAGCTGGCACGCTCCCGGCACGCCACCCACCACCGATACCGGCACCGCCACGCGCAGGATGATTCTCGGCGATCGCGTGCTGGTCGAGGAAGTGAGCTCGCAGATGATGGGCCAGCCCTTCACCGGCCAGGGCCTGCACGGCTACGACAATGTCACCGGCAAGCACTGGAGTACCTGGAACGACAGCATGAGCACCGGCCTGATGGTCAGCGAAGGCACCTGCGACGCCAGCATGGCCTGCACCTTCACCGGCACGTACCACGATCCGGTCAGCAAGAAGCCCATGACCTCGCGCATGACCACCCGCTGGTCCGACAAGAACACCGAAGTGTTCGAGATGTACGCGCCCGGCCCGGACGGCAAGGAAGCCAAGATGATGGAGATTACCTACAGGAAGCGGCCATAGCGCGGTTCGCGGCAGGCACCGACGGGGCGGTCGGAACCGCCCCGTTTGCCGCGGGCTATCGCTCCCGCGCCGCGGCTTCGATCTTCGCGACGTCGAGCTTGTGCATGTCCAGGAACGACTGCGTGATGCGCGCCACCAGCGCCTCGTCGCCCGAGGTCATCAACTCGTCCAGCACCTGCGGCGAGATCTGCCAGGACAAGCCGAAGCGGTCCTTGCACCAGCCGCACTGCTCGGCTTCCGGCACCGACGACAGTGGCGCCCAGTAGCGATCGATTTCGGCCTGGTCCCGGCAGGTGACCAGGAAGGAAATCGCCTCGTTGAAGGCAAAACCATGCGGATGGCCGCTGTCCATCGCCGCCAGCCAGGTATCGCCGAGGCGGAAGTCCGAGAACATCACCGTGCCGGCGCGGTCGGTCGCGGTGTCTTCGGTATAGCGGGCCATCTGTCCCTCGCTGGAATCGTCGAACACCGAACGGTAGAACGCCGCCGCCTGCTCGGCCTTGCCGTAGACGTCCCCGGTGAACATCAGCACCGGCACGATGCGTGGACGCGCCGGCGCGCCCGGCGGACTCAGCATCAGCTGCCAGGACAGGCCGTAGCGGTCCTGCACCCAGCCGTAGTGCTCGCTGAAGGGATAGGCGTCCAAAGGCATCAGCGCCTGTCCGCCGTCGACGAGCCGGGCCCAGGTCGCATCCAGATGCTCGCGCGCCTGCGGATCGCGGGCGGGATCGAAATGGATCAGGAAGGAAATCGACGGATTGAAGGTGAACACCGGTCCGGCGCTGATCGCCATGAACGGCTGTCCGGCGAGCGTGAACGAGACCACGTCGCAGTCGCCGGAAGGCGTATCGCGCAGCCGGACGATCGAATCGATCTTCGAATCCGGGAACAGCGAGCAGTAGAACGCCGCGGCTTCTCGGGCCTGGTTGTCGAACCACAGATGCGGGGTGATGGGTTTCACGAGGGACATGCGAAGGCTCCTGCGGGAATGGGTCTGTACCCAACCGACGAACCGGGCCGCCGGAAATCGACACCCTTCCACACCGCATGTAAAGCCGTTGTGGCTGTTCCGGCGGCCCCGACCGGAGGAAACGGCTATCGTGTAAGGCCCCGCGCCCGCTTCCGCCCGCTTTCATGACCCGATTCGCCGATTCAGCCGCCTGCCATCCGCGCGGCGTTCCACCCCGGACCACGCCCCCGTCCTCCCTGGTGCGCCCCCCATCGGAGGTTCATGGGTGAACGACGCTTCGCCTTCCCCGCCCCAGATCTGGGTGGATGCCGACGCCTGCCCCGGACCGGTCAAGGAAATCCTGTTCCGTGCGGCCGAACGCGCGCGGGTCCAGGTCACCCTGGTCGCCAACCAGTGGCTGCGCACGCCGCGCTCCCGCCACATCCGCGCCCTGCAGGTGCAAGGAGGTTTCGATGTGGCCGACGACGCCATCGCCGAACGCGCACGGGCCGGTGATCTGGTGGTCACCCAGGACATCCCGCTGGCGGCGCGGGTGCTGGCCAACGGCGCGCAGGCCATCAATCCGCGCGGCGATCGCTACACCACCGACAACATCGCCGAACGGTTGTCGATGCGGAATTTCATGGACGAACTGCGCGGCGCCGGCGTGCAGACTGGCGGACCGGCCACCTTCAATGCGCGTGACCGGCAGGCGTTCGCCAACCAGCTGGATCGCTGGCTGGCGACGCGGCGCTGAGCGTGCCGGAGATGCCCTTGTCCGATCTCGAACCGCGGCCAATCATCCATCTGCTGCTGCACGTGCTGGTGCCCGTCGCCACGGCACGCCTGTTCTGGCCGAAGGAATGGAAGCGCGCCGCCGCCTGGATGCTGGCCGGCTGGATCATCGATCTGGATCACCTGCTGGCCGATCCGATCTACGCACCCGGGCGTTGCAGCCTGGGTTTCCATCCGCTGCATACCTGGCCGGCGATGCTGTTCTATGGTGCGCTGACGGTGCCGCGCCGGACCCGCTGGTTCGGTATCGGCCTGCTCATCCACATCGCGCTGGACGGAGTGGACTGCCTGATGATGTAGCCGTCCTCGCGTTGGCCGGAAGCCTGCGGAACCACGCGGGGATTGAGGGCGCATCCGCGCGGCAACGGAGATGGAGCGGATGATGAACTTGTGCATGGAGTGTCTCCTCTACAGGGGTGATGCAGGCCACCACTGGCCTGCATTCCCTCTACCGGCAAACACGCCCGCCGGGCGTCATCAGATTTCACCGCCCGCCGCAGGACCGTCCGGAAGGCCGCCCCGCAGCGGCCCTCCCGGCCTCACATGTTGCGGCGGTACTCTCCGCCCACATCGTACAGGGCATGGCTGATCTGGCCCAGGCTGTGGGTCTTCACCGCCTCGACCAGCGCCACGAACACGTTGCGGCGATCCCGCGCCGCCTTCTGCAGATAGGCCAGGCCGTGGCCGTCATGCGCCTCGGCCTCGGCATGTTCCTCCAGCGCGGTGGAATGGGCGTGGTCGGTCTCGCCTTCCGGCGCCAGGCGGTTGCGGGAGGCCTGCCAGGCGCGCACGTTGGCGATCTGCTGGCCCTTCTCTTCCTCGGTCGAGCGGATCAGCTCGATCTCGGTGGCGATTTCGCCACCGTGTTCCTTCGGCAGGAAGGTGTTCACGCCCACCAGCGGCAGGCTGCCGTCATGCTTCTTGTGCTCGTAGTACAGCGACTCTTCCTGGATCTTGCCGCGCTGGTACATGGTGTCCATCGCGCCCAGCACGCCGCCGCGCTCGCTGATCGCCTCGAACTCCTTGTACACGGCTTCCTCGACGATGTCGGTCAGGTACTCGACCGCGAAGCTGCCCTGCCAGGGGTTCTCGTTGAAATTGAGGCCCAGTTCCTTGTTGATGATCATCTGGATCGCCACCGCGCGCCGCACGCTTTCCTCGGTCGGCGTGGTGATCGCCTCGTCATAGGCGTTGGTGTGCAGGCTGTTGCAGTTGTCGAACAGCGCGTACAGCGCCTGCAGCGTGGTGCGGATGTCGTTGAACTGGATTTCCTGGGCGTGCAGCGAACGGCCCGAGGTCTGGATGTGGTACTTCATCATCTGGCTGCGCTCGTTGGCGCCGTAGCGCTCGCGCATCGCGCGCGCCCAGATGCGGCGCGCGACCCGGCCGATGACGGTGTATTCCGGATCCATGCCGTTGCTGAAGAAGAACGACAGGTTCGGCGCGAAGTCGTCGATCTTCATCCCGCGCGCCAGGTAGTACTCGACGATGGTGAAGCCGTTGGACAGGGTGAAGGCCAGCTGCGAAATAGGGTTCGCGCCCGCCTCGGCGATGTGATAGCCGGAAATCGACACCGAGTAGAAATTGCGCACGCCGTTATCGACGAAGTACTGCTGGATGTCGCCCATCATGCGCAGGGCGAACTCGGTGCTGAAGATGCAGGTGTTCTGCGCCTGGTCCTCCTTGAGGATGTCGGCCTGCACGGTGCCGCGCACGGTCTTCAGGGTCTCGGCCTTGATCCGCGCGTAGGTCTCCGCGTCCACCAACTGATCGCCGGTCGCGCCCAGCAAGCCCAGGCCGAGTCCGTCGTTGCCGGCCGGCAGCTCGCCGGAATAGCGCGGACGCTCGCGGCCGGCGAACAGTTCGTCCAGCTTCTTCTGCGCCTCCGCCCAGCGACCGGCGTCGGCCTTCAGGTACTTCTCCACCTGCTGGTCGACGGCGGTGTTCATGAACATCGCCAGGATGATCGGCGCCGGACCGTTGATGGTCATCGACACCGAGGTGGTCGGCGCGCACAGGTCGAAGCCGGAGTACAGCTTCTTCATGTCGTCCAGCGTGGGGATGTTGACGCCGGAGTTGCCGATCTTGCCGTAGATGTCCGGGCGCGGCGCCGGATCCTCGCCATACAGCGTCACGCTGTCGAAGGCGGTGGACAGGCGCGCGGCCGGCTGGCCCAGGCTCAGGTAGTGGAAACGGCGGTTGGTCCGCTCCGGCGTGCCTTCGCCGGCGAACATGCGGATGGGATCCTCGCCGGTGCGGCGGTACGGGTACACGCCGCCGGTGTAGGGATAGCTGCCGGGGAGATTCTCTTTCTGCAGGAAGGTCAGTAACTCGCCCCAGCCCTGGTACTTCGGCGCGGCGATCTTGGGAATCTTCTGGTGGCTGAGCGATTCGCGGTAGTTCTCGATACGGATGGTCTTGCCGCGCACCTCGTACTCGTTGACCTCGTCGGTCGCCGCCTTCAGCCGCGCCGGCCATTCGCGCAGCAGCTTCAGCGCCTCGCTGGACAGCGACTGCACCGCGTCCTGGTAGCGCTGGCGCAGGGTCAACAGCGAGCGATCGACCCGATCTGCCCGCTCCCCCGCCTGTGGGCGAGGGTTGGGGCCGGTGTCACCGGTCTTGCCCCCATCCGCCCTCGGGGCACCTTCCCCCGCGAGTGGAGGAAGGAGGTCTTCGGCGGCATACAGATCGAGTGCCTTGGGAAGCGCCGGATCCTCCAGGTCCCGCAGCGACTGCCAATAAGACTGCGCGCGGCCGGCCGTCTCGGCCTCGGTTTCCACGCGACGATTGATGCCACGGCCCTGCTCGGCGATCTCGGCCAGGTAGCGCACGCGTGCGCCGGGAATCAGCACGGTCGCGCGCGGTTCCTTCAATCCGGTATCGATGTCCGGCGTCCACTTCTCCGCCGGCAGGTGCAGCTTCTCGCGCAGCAGGCGGCACAGGTTGGCGAACATCCAGCTGATGCCGGGATCGTTGAACTGGCTGGCGATGGTCGGATACACCGGCACGTCCGCGTCCGGCGTCTGGAACGCCACCCGATTGCGCTTCCACTGCTTGCGCACGTCGCGCAGCGCGTCCTCGGCGCCGCGCTTGTCGTACTTGTTCAACACCACCAGTTCGGCGAAGTCGAGCATGTCGATCTTCTCCAACTGGCTGGCCGCGCCGTAGTCGCTGGTCATCACGTACATCGGGAAGTCGACCAGATCGACGATTTCCGAATCGCTCTGGCCGATGCCGGCGGTCTCGACGATGATCAGGTCGAAGCCGAGCGACTTCAGGTAGGCGATGCAGTCCTTCAGCACCGCGTTGGTCGCCACGTTCTGCCGGCGGGTCGCCATCGAACGCATGTAGATGCGCTCGCTGCGCAGCGAGTTCATGCGGATGCGATCGCCCAGCAATGCGCCACCGGTGCGGCGGCGGGTCGGATCGACCGAGATCACCGCCATCCGCATCTGCGGAAAGCTGGACAGGAACCGGTTCATCAATTCGTCGGTCACCGACGACTTGCCGGCGCCGCCGGTGCCGGTGATGCCGATGACCGGCGCTGCGCGCCGGAGGGAATGGGGATTGGAGAATGGGGAATCGGAAGAGCGGCCCACTGCCCACTGCTTGCGCAGCTTGTCCAGCTCGGCCTCCGAGAATTCTCCGTCTTCGATGGCGCTGAGCATCTGGCCGATCGCGGCTTCATTCTCGGCGCCGTCGGCTTGCGTTCCCCGCGAATCCCGATTTCCCATTCCCGAATCCCGGGCCGCGCCTGCGCGGCCCACCACATCCTCGATCATCTCCACCAGCCCCATCTTCATGCCGTCGTTGGGGTGGTAGATGCGTTCGACGCCGTAGGCCTGCAATTCGGCGATTTCCTCGGGGGTGATGGTGCCGCCGCCGCCGCCGAACACGCGGATGTGGCTGGCGCCACGCTCCTTGAGCATGTCGACCATGTATTTGAAGTACTCGACGTGGCCGCCCTGGTAGCTGGACAGGGCGATGCCGTCGGCATCTTCCTGCAACGCGGCGCGCACCACGTCCTCGACGCTGCGGTTGTGGCCCAGGTGGATCACTTCGGCGCCCTGCCCCTGGATCAGGCGGCGCATGATGTTGATCGCTGCATCGTGGCCGTCGAACAGGCTGGCCGCGGTAACGAAACGCAGCGGTGATGCATCCGCGCGTGCTGCAGGAAGTTGGGAAGCCGGTGTGCTCATTCGCGCCCTCACTCGCGTATTGCATGCATTAGAGGCGGAATTGTAGCGCGTGGCGCCGTTCGGCCTCATGACGCCTTGGGTCGAAGCACCCTACGCCGCCGTCTGGCGCGGCGGCGCAGCCTGGGGGCGAACGCCTGTTCAGGCGAAGCCGTAAGGCAGGTTCGGCGTGGACACGACACGCGTTCCCACCGCGCGCCCGCCCAAGAACGACATCGCGGAAGCGATGACGCCGGGATCGGTGAGGATGCGTTGGTGTCCCAGCCCGGTCGTGCTCAACAGGCGGGCCTGCGGCCAGTAGCGCGCATATCGCTCGCCTTCCGACCAGGGTACTTCGCGGTCCTCCAGATCGTGGACGACCAGCGCGGGGCTGGCGATGCGCGGCGCGTTGAGGTGCGCCTGGAATCCTTCCACCGCCATCCCGGTCAGCGATTCGTACTCGTCGAACAGCCGCGCGGACAGGTGTGCGGACAGCCCGACGAAGCCGCCGAACCGCTGCGCCGCCGCGATCGGATCCGCCGCCGGCGCGATCAGGATCGCGCGCTCCGCCTTCAGCCCGCGCGACAGCGCGATCATCGCGGCGGCCCCGCCGAGGGAATGCGCGACCAGCGCCTGCACGCCGCCGAAGCGTTCGGCGAAACGATGCAGGACGTCGGCGAACATCGGCAGCGTCGCCCGATAGCCGGTGCTGCGGCCATGCGCGATCTGATCCAGCGCCACCACCGCGTAACCGGCCTGGCGCAGCGGTTCCACCCACGGCAACAGTTGCAGCCCGTAGCCCGACCAGCCATGCGCCAGCAGCGCGACGGGCTGGCGCTGGAGATCGCCCCAGGCGTACCAGGTGAGCCGTTCGCGCCCGTGCGCGAAGGTGTTGACGCTGGCGCCACAGGTCTCGCTGCGGCGTGCCTTCTCGCGCCCGCCCGGCATCGGGGTTCCGAACAGGCGGAAGGCGCGCTGGAGGGTGGCTTCCGGCATCAGCCAACTGCCCACGGCGAAGGCGGATCGCAACGGCAGCAGGCGGACATTTTTACGAACGATCGTGCTTTTTTGTGGCGAAACGATGGCGGCCATGGGGGCTCTCCGGTTTCAGGCGGCGTAGGAGGCGAACAGGTGGTCGAGCGCCCGCCGGGCCAGGGCCTCGGCCTGGGCGGGGTCGTACAGGCGAGCGTTGTGCAGCCCTTCGGTGATGGCGAACAACTGGAACGAGACCAGCACGGGATCGGTGTCGGCGGCGAACTCGCCGCTGTCGATGCACATCTGCGCGGCCTTGGCGACCACGGCGCGCCATTCGGTCAGCCAGGCGATCACGCGCTCGCGCATCATCCCGGGCCGGGCGTCGTACTCGTTGGCGGCGCCGAGAATCACGCAACCATCGGGATTGGCCCGCACCCAGGCGAACCAGCCTTCCATGATCGCGCGCAACCGCACCAGTCCGCGCGGCTGGCGCAGCGCCGGCGCCATCACCGTTTCGCCGAAGCGGCGCGCGGTCCAGTCCAGCACCGTGAGCTGCAGATCCTCGCGGGAGCCGAAGTGCGCGAACACGCCGCTCTTGGACATGCCCGCGGCCTGCGCCAGTTCGCCGATCGACAGCCCTTCCAGGCCCTGCCGGCAGGCGATGGCATAGGCCCGTTCGACGATCATCTCGCGGGTGGCGGTGCCCTTGCTGGTGGCGGCGCACAGGTTCATGGCGAGCAAAATAGCACGATCGTTCGCATCTGTCAGCGGGCCTGGGAGCGGCATGAAAACGGGAACTCGTCCACAAACTGCCCCCGGCCGGCCGTATGGATTAGAATGCCCGCCTGCGACGACCACGGCGAGCCGGAAACGTCGCTTTTTTGTTTTTCGAACAAGCGGTTAGCAAAAGCCACCCGGCGTAGCCCGCGGCCCCACGCCGCACCGGAGTCCCAGATGATCTTCGAAACCCTCGACACGTCCGGCCATGAGCAGGTCGTCTTCTGCCACAACCCCGACGCCGGCCTGAAGGCCATCATCGCGGTTCACAGCACGGTCCTGGGTCCGGCCTTGGGCGGGGTGCGCATGCGCCCCTACGCCGACAGCCAGGCGGCGCTGACCGACGCGCTCCGGCTCAGCCGCACCATGACCTACAAGAACGCCCTCGCCGGCCTCAACGTCGGCGGCGGCAAGGCGGTGATCATCGGCGACAGCACCGTCGACAAGACCGAAGTGCTGTTCCGCTCGTTCGGCCGCTATGTCGATTCGCTGGGCGGCCGCTACATCACCGCCGAGGACGTCGGCACCGACGTCAACGACATGGAAAACGTCTACCGAGAGACCGAATACGTGGTCGGCGTGCACCAGGTCCACGGCGGCTCGGGCGACCCCGCCCCGTTCACCGCCTACGGCGCGCTGCAGGGCCTGATGGCCACCCTCAACCGCAAGTTCGGCAACGAGGAAATCGGCAAGTACAGCTTCGCCGTGCAGGGCCTGGGCCACATCGGCATGGAGTTCGTCAAACTGCTGAAGGAACGCGGCGCCAAGCTGTTCGTCACCGATCTCAATCCCAGGCTGGTGGAGTACGCGGTGGAGGAATACGGCGCCGAGGCGGTCAAGCCGGACGAAATCTACGACCTGCCGGTGGACGTGTTCTCGCCGTGCGCGCTGGAGTACGCGATCAACGCCGAAACCCTGCCGCGCCTGAAAGCCAAGGTCATCTGCGGCACCGCCAACAACCAGATGTCGCACGTCACCGGCGTGGAAGCGGCCAAGCGCGGCATCCTGTACGCACCGGACTACGCCGTGAATGCAGGCGGCGTCATCAACGTGTCGCTGGAGATCGACGGCTACAACCGCGAGCGCGCGATGCGGATGATGCGCACCATCTACCACACCGTCGGCAAGATCTTCGATCTGGCCGAACGCGAGAACCTCGCGCCGCAGTACGCCGCCGACCGCATCGCCGAGGCGCGCATCGCCGCCATCGGCAAGCTCAAGCTGCCGCTGGGCCGGACCGCACCACGCTTCATGGGGCATCTGCGCGGAGAGCGTTGATCGCCAACACCCACAGGCCGCAATAGGAGGGAGGACCGAATGCGACCCGTTTCAATCGCTGCTTTTCCGCTTGGCGAGGAAATCGACGCGCTGCGTGACGCCGTGCGCCGGTTCGCGGATGCCGAGATAGCCCCGCGCGCCGCGCAGATCGATCATGACAACGTGTTCCCGCAGGACCTGTGGCCCAAGCTGGGCGACATGGGCCTGCTGGGCATGACCGTGGACGAGGCCTTCGGCGGCAGCGGCATGAGCTACCTCGCCCACCTGGTGGCGATGGAGGAAATCTCGCGCGCGTCCGGTTCGGTCGGCCTGAGCTACGGCGCGCACTCGAACCTGTGCGTGTCCAACCTGTTCCTCAACGGCAACGACGCCCAGCGCCGCAAGTACCTGCCGAAGCTGTGCACCGGCGAATGGAAGGGCGCGCTGGCGATGAGCGAACCCGGCGCCGGCTCGGACGTGGTGGGCTCCATGGGCTGCCGTGCCGAACTGCGCGACGGCGTGTGGGTCGCCAACGGCAACAAGATGTGGATCACCAACGGGCCGGAAGCCGACGTGCTGCTGGTCTACATGCGCACCGCCGGCAAGGAGGCGGGCAGCAAGTGCATGACCGCCTTCATCGTCGAGCGCGGCATGAAGGGTTTCTCCACCGCGCAGAAGCTGGACAAGCTGGGCATGCGCGGCAGCAATACCTGCGAACTTGTGTTCGAGAACTGCGAGATTCCTGCCGGGAACGTGCTGGGCGAAGTCCACCACGGCGTGCGCGTGCTGATGAGCGGCCTCAATACCGAGCGGCTGGTGCTGACCGGCGGCCCGATCGGGCTGATGCAGGCGGCCATGGACATCACCCTGCCCTACGTGCGCGAACGCCGCCAGTTCGATTCGCCGATCGGCACCTTCGGCCTGATGCAGGGCAAGCTCGCCGACATGTACACCGCGTTGCAGTCCAGCCGCGCGTTCGCCTACCAGGTCGCCCGCGACTACGATGCCGGCACCGGCTCGCGCGCCGCCGCGGCCGGCTGCCTGCTGCATGCCTCCGAGGCCGCGGTGCAGGTCACCCTGGAGGCCATCCAGGCGCTGGGCGGCAACGGTTACATCAACGAGTTCGACACCGGCCGCCTGCTCCGCGACGCCAAGCTCTACGCCATCGGCGCCGGCACCAACGAAATCAGGCGCATGCTGATCGGCCGCGAACTGTTCGACGGCCGCGCCTGAACAGGCATTCCACCGCCGCCTGGTCCGCCAGGCGGCATCCCCCTGTCCGAACGGCCGATTGCTGCACCGCACCGCGAGCGGGATAATCCGGCCATCCCTACACGAGGTTCCGTTTCATGTCCGATATCGTCATCGCCGCCGCCAAGCGCACCGCCATCGGTTCCTTC
>OFDB01000035.1_pt1 | contig 43376 bp, 40 predicted proteins | sample 1521001 | NCBI WGS metagenome assembly OFDB01 (sample SAMEA2532531, study PRJEB24079) | metagenome | biome: bacteria; feature: seaside; material: soil | place: India | collected 2012-02-01 | depth 0.1 m | reverse complement strand
TCTGCCCGGTCGACGAGGGCTGCACCGAACTGGCGATGCTGGCCCAGACCACCACCGGCCTGCCGCCATCCACCGCCACTTCGGTGCAGCTGCTGGTGGACGGCTCGGCGACCTACGAAGCCATCCTCGACGCGGTCCGGCAGGCCACCAACCACATCCACCTGGAGTACTACATCTACAATCCGGACCGCTGCGGCCAGCGCCTGATTGAGGCTTTGATCGCCAAGGCGCGGGAAGGGGTGAAGGTGCGGCTGTTGCTGGATGCGGTCGGCTCCTCGCGGGTGGGGCGGCGTTTCCTCCAGCCGCTGCACGAAGCCGGCGGCGAGACCGCCTGGTTCCATCCAACCCGGTTCCGGCCGTTCACCCGGCCCTGGGTCAACCTCCGCACCCACCGCAAGATCGTGGTGGTCGACGGCCGCATCGCCTTCACCGGCGGCATCAACATCACCGACGAGGAAGACGAATCGCTGCGGCCCGACGCCTATCGGGACCTGCACCTGCGGATGGAAGGCGACGTCGTGCGCAGCGTGCAGCAGGTGTTCGTCGAGGACTGGGTGTACGCCACCGGCCAGAAGCGCAAGGACTTCCATGGCACGCGCCTGTGGCATGCGACCGACAACGGCATCGAGGGCGGCATCGCGGCGCAGACCCTGGTGTCCGGCCCGGATTCGTCGTGGGAACCGATCCATCGCACCCACGTGGCCGCCATCCACGAGGCGAAGTCGCGGGTCTGGCTGGTGACGCCGTATTTCGTGCCCGGCGAGGCCGCGCGGATGGCGCTGACCTCGGCGGCACTGGGCGGGCTGGACGTGCGCCTGCTGGTGCCCCGGATGAGCGATTCGCGGCTGGTCACCTACGCCGCGCGTTCCTATTTCGATGAACTGCTGGCCGCCGGCGTGAAGGTCTACGAGTACGGGCCTCGCATGATGCACAGCAAGGCGCTGCTGTGCGACGACAACCTGGCCCTGATCGGCAGCGCCAATTTCGACCACCGCAGCTTCCGGCTGAATTTCGAAATCTCGATGCTGTTCCGTGATCGCGGCCTGGCCGGCCAGCTGGCGCAGTTGCTGGAGGGTGAATTCGCATCCTCGGCGCCGGTCAGCCCGCAGCGGCGGCAGTCGCTGTGGACGCACCGCCTGCCGGAGGCGCTGGCGCGGCTGACGTCCCCGCTGTTGTGATCCCCGCCGCTTCACGCCATCGCCGGGCGTTGTAAACTCCCGCCATCCAGGGGAGGGACGGTCATGCACTGGCTCTATCTATTGTTCGCGGTGGGCGCACTGGTGCTGTCCATGCGCACCACGTCCACCGCATTGATGGTGGTCGGCCTGCTCGCGTCGCTGGGCCTGTTCGTCGCATGGGTCGTCGGCTGGTACGCCGCGCGCATGGGCGACAGCCAGCGCGACGAATCGCAGATGATTGACCCCACCGAACTGCGCCGCCTGCGCGAGCTGGCCGAAGCGCGCAAGCAGGGCGCGCTGCCGCCGTCGGGACCGCCACCGCTGTGATTGGCGACCTTCGTCCCGCGGGGAGGCCGGCATGACCCTCCTGAGCGTCAACGTCAACAAGATCGCGGTACTGCGCAATTCGCGCGGCGGCAGCGAACCGGACGTCGTGCGCGCCGCCCGCGCCTGCCTGTATGCCGGCGCGCATGGCATCACCGTGCATCCGCGCCCCGACCAGCGCCACATCCGTACCGACGATGTCCACGGACTGGCCGAACTGACCCGCGAAAGCCAGGTGGAACTCAACCTGGAAGGCAATCCGTTCGCGCCACCGCGCGAGGGCTATCCGGGTTTTCTGGCCCTGTGCGAACAGGCACGTCCCGCGCAGGCGACCCTGGTGCCCGACAGCGACGGCCAGATCACGTCCGATCATGGTTTCGATTTCGACCGCGACGCCGAGCGCCTGGCGCCACTGATCGCGGAACTGAAATCCCATGGTTGCCGGGTCAGCGTGTTCGTCGACGCCGGCTGTCCTTCGCTGGAAAAGGCGGCCGCCATCGGCGCCGACCGCATCGAGATCTACACCGGCCCGTTCGCCGAAGCGATGGCCGCCGGCGACGCGGATGCGGAACTGGCGCGGTGCATGCAGACCGCACGCCAGGCACGTTCGCTTGGCATGGGCGTCAACGCCGGCCACGATCTCAGCCAGGCGAACCTGCAGGAATTCCTGGAAGCCGTGCCCGGCGTCCTTGAAGTCTCCATCGGCCACGCCCTGATCGGCGAGGCGCTGTACGCCGGCCTGCACCGCACGGTGCAGAACTACCTGGCCATCCTCGAATCGGTGCGCGCGGCCCAGGCGAACCATTGAGGTTCGCCTGGCTGTTTCACGGGAATACCGGAGGGATCAACGCTCCTCGCGCCAGGACACCTGCTGGATCCCGCTGGCCCGGACTTCGGCCAGGGCGGTGACCACCTGCTGGTAATCCGCATCGGGGGAGGCGCTCAGGGTCAGCACCGTCTTCGGGTTGCTGCGCAGCGCATCGTCCAGGCGCACGCGCAGATCCCGCGCCGGGAGCGGACGATCGTCCAGCCGCAATGTGCCGTCGGCGGCGACGTCGAGGCTCAGGATGCTGGGTTTGTCCGGCGAGGGTGTATCCGTACCCTGCGGCAGGGACAGATCCAGTGGCCGCGAAAGCAGCGGCGCGGTGACCATGAAGATGATCAGCAGCACCAGCATGACATCGACCAACGGGGTGACATTCATCTCCGCCAGGGCGGAGGGACGTGCGGTCGCGGAGAAAGCCATGGCGTACTCCTTTCGCGTCGGGTCGACTCCACGCTACGCCTGCCTGTCGCCTGCTGGCAAGGGGCATTCAACCTTGCGGGAGCGACGTCAGTCGCGAGCGGGAGCCAACATCCCCCATGGCGCCTTATTTCCCGCAGGCAATAGGCTTACAGCTGACCATGCTTCCTGTCGCGACTGACGTCGCTCCCACAGGGACAGGGAATCAGAGTGAAGGCGCAAAAAAAACGCCGCCCGGAGGCGGCGTTCAACAGGTTTGCGTCTATGCGTATTACTGCACGAAACCGATTTTCTGCATCTGAGCGTTCTTGGCCGCGGCCAGTACTTTCGCCATCACGTCGTACTGGGCGTCCGGGTTCGCGTCGATGCGCAGTTCCGGCTGGTTGGTCGGATCACGCTGGATCTCCTGCTCCATGCGCTGCTGCAGATCGCGCACGTTGACAGGCGAGTTGTTCCAGTAAACCGAGCCACCGGCGTCGATGCGCAGATCGATCGGCGGCGGCGGTTCCTTCAACTGCGGCGGCGGGTTGATCACGCGCTGCGGCAGGGCCACGTCGATCGGGTAAGTCATGATCGGCGCGGTCACGATGAAGATGATCAACAGCACCAGCATCACGTCCACGAGGGGCGTGACGTTGATGTCGGCCATGGGGCCCTTGCTTCCACCACTACTGAATGCCATGGCTTACTGACCCTTCTCTTTGGTGGCAACGTAGCCGATGTCCAGCATGCCCTGGCCCTGCGCGATCTTCGTCACCTCGGTGATCGTGCGCATCTTGGTGGTGCGATCACCACGCAGATTGAGCTTGGGCTGCGGCTGCAGCTGCGCCGTACTGGACAGACGCGACTCAAGGATTTCCTTGCCGATCTTCTCGTCGTTCCAATACAGCGAGCCATCCTCCTTCACCGAGATGGTGATCGGCGGAACCGGCGGAGCCTTCTTGTCCTCTTCGTTCTGCACGAGGTTGGCCTCGGGCAGTTCGATCTTCACCTTATGCGACATCAGCGGCGCGGTGATGATGAAGATGATCAGCAGCACCAACATCACGTCCACGAGGGGCGTGACGTTGATCTCGGCCATCGGGCCACTGCTATTACCACTACTGAAAGCCATTTTCGGGCTCCGTCAATGCTAGTCGATGTGCGGGGACTGCTGTTGCCTTGGGCTTAGCGAACGCGCGAGCCGGTGGCGAAGAAGTCGTGCAGATCGTGGGCGAACGTATCGAACTTGGAGATGGTCGAGCTGTTCGTCTTGCTGAAGAAGTTGTAGGCGAACACGGCCGGGATGGCGACGAACAGACCGATGGCGGTCATGATCAGCGCTTCACCCACCGGGCCGGCAACGGCGTCGATCGAAGCCTGGCCGGTGGCGCCGATGCGGATCAGGGCGCCGTAGATGCCCCACACCGTACCCAGCAGACCCACGAACGGGGCGGTCGCGCCGACGGTGGCGAGCAGGGTCATGCCGCTCTGGAGCTTGGCGCTCTCGCGGGTGACGGCCTGGCGCAGGGCGCGGTCGACGAACTCGGAACGGCTCAGGGCTTCACCCAGACCGGCGCTGGAACCTTCGGCGCGCTGGTGGTGGGCGGCGGCCTGGGCGGCGTCCAGGGCGATCTTGGAGAACGGCTCGTTCTTCGGCTGTTCTTCCATCAGGCGGATGGCGTCCTGCGCGTTCGGGGTTTCCCAGAAGGTGCTGACGACGCGGTCGGCCTGGCCCTTCAGGCGCACGCTCTTGAGCGAGTTGATGACGGTCCAGTACCAGGACATGGCCGACATGGCGACCAGGATGAGCAGCACTGCCCAGGAGACGGCGTACTCGCCGGGCTTTTGCACCATTTCGGTGATCAGGTGCTCGAAGCCCATGTTGGTGAGGGCACTCGCGGCGTTGTTGCCCCCGGCTGCGGCGGCGATGATGGTTTCCTGCAGCATGACGCTTACCTTTATTTAAGAGTGTTGATTGAGGGTGTTGCGGGTGACGAAACGGATGGAGTAACTCGCGACGGGCGGCCGATCAGCCGCCCATCTTGAAGTCGACCGGGACGCGGACGCGGCCGGCGGCCTTCTGGCCGTTGACGACGGACGGATTGAAGCGCCACTTGCGGGCGGCTTCCATCGCGGCGCGGTCCAGGTCGCGGTTGCGGCTGGACTTCTCGACGGAGACGTTGGTGACGTTGCCACTGGCGTCCACATCGATGATCAGGATGACCGTGCCCTCGATGCCGGCGCGGGCGGCCGACGGCGGGTAGCGCGGCGGATTCATGTTCTTGGACGAGATGTCCACGCTGGCGCCGATGTCGGCGACCGGGGCCGGCGGCGCCGGGGGCGCCGGCGGCTGGTAGACGTCGGTCGGACGCGGCTCGGACACTTCGACCGGCGGCGCTTCCGGCGGCGGAGGCAGCGGAGTCTGCTTCGGCGGCGCCAGGTTCTTGACCGGCGGCGGAGGCGTGTCCTGCTTGGGCGGCGGCGGCGGCGGCGGCGGCGGGGGAGGCGGTGCGTCAACGATCACCACGGAGGTACGTTGCGTTTCTTCCTTTTCCGCCGGCGGAGCCACAGCCGGAATGAGGAGCAGCAGCAGCGCGGCCGCGTGCAACGCGATCACGAAGGCAATGCCGATGATCCGGGGCCAGTTGAGGCTCTTGTCCTCTTCCTCTTCCCGATACCTATTGATGACCAGTTGTTCAGCCATGCGCCAATGAACTCAAGGTTGGTGCGGGACGCCGCAACGTCCGCGTCGTATTGGTTTCCCCCCACCTGACTTTTGGCAGGGGGAACTCTCAGCTTATACCATTCCGTGGTGCCAAAACCATCGTTTTGTCGATGTTTCTGGCCGTCGGTTTATTGGTTTCCCATTAGGGCAGGGCCAGGATTTTCTTGGCGTCCTCGGGCTTCTTCAGACCCTTGTCCAGTGCGGACTTGGCGGCCTGCTTGGCCTCCGGGATCCGGTTCTCCTGCCACAGCACGCGCGCCAGGTTCAGATAGGTTTCGCCGTTGGGCGACTGCGGCGCGGCCTTCTTCCAGGCCTCGATGGCCTGCGGGATCTGCTCGGAATAGTAGTAGGACTGCGCCAGTGCCAACTGGACCTGGTAGTCGTCCTTCAGGACGCCCTTCTGCAGGCCTTCGTTGATGACGGAGACGACGTCCTTTTCGCGGCCGTCCATGTTCGCGTACATGCTGTACAGCTGGCGGTACTCGCGATCGTCGGTGAGCTGGCCGGAAGCGCGCAGCTTCTCCAGCACGCCAGCGGCCTGATCGGTCTTGTCGGCCTGCAGGTAGACCGAGGCCAGGTTCATCTGCGCCTTCTTGTCGGCCGGGTTCTTGGCGGCCAGCTGTTCGGCGAGCTTGACGGCGGCATCGTTCTGGCCGGCTTCGGCATAGCTGGCCATCAGGATCTGCAGCCATTCGTTCTTCGGTTCCGGCGAGCCTTCCACGGCCTGCTTCAGGAACGGAATCGCATCGGCATAGCGCTCGGCGCGATACAGGATGTTGCCCTTGACCACCAGTTCCTCGGGCTTCTGCGACTTGGTCTCGGCGAAGAACTTGTCCATCGTCGCCAGCGCTTCGTTGAACTGGTCATCCTGCATCTGCAGCTGGGCCAGGAAGAACATCGTCTGGTAGTGGTTGTTGTTGTCCAGGCCGTTGAACTCCAGGACCTTGTTCGCGTAGTCCTTGGCCAGCTTGGAATCATCCTTGCCGTAGGCGGCCTGCGCGCCGATCTGCGCGGCGACCGACTTGTCGTAGGCGTTGGCCTTGTCGCTGGCGATGATCTCGTTGGCGAGCGTCATCGTCTCGTCTTCGTTGTTTTCCTTCTCGTAGGCCTTGAACAGCTTGTTGAGCTGGTTCTGCATCTTGGCCGACGCCTTTTCCTTCGGCTCCTGACGGGTCGCCTCGGGATACTTGATCTCGACCTTTTCCTTCTTCTGCCGGCGCGCCGAACTGCTGTCGTCGCGATTCATCTGGGCAACGGCATCGGCGGCAACCCCTGCGCCCAGCAGGCCGATGATGGCGAAGGAAAGCAGGGCGTGTCTGGACTTGCGATGCAGCATGGGGGTCACCTCAAAGCGGACGGCAAAAGTCTATCGGGGGGTGGTCGGATCCTTCCGGGGCCGGAAAAGCTATCAGAAACTCCAGTGAAACAGGTAAGGTTTTTGTTGCTGCAGAGCAGCAATACGCAAGCGATCTCAGCCGCAACGGGGCACGTTTCCGGCCTTGCGGGCGGCTTCATAGGTGGGGACCAGGGCCGGGGCGTCGCGCTGGAGCTCGCGGATGCGGTTGGTCGGGTCCGGGTGGGTGGAAAGCCATTGCGGCGGCCGACCGCCGCCAGCGGCCATCATGTTCTCCCACAGGTTGACCGCCTGGCGGGGGTCGAACCCGGCCTGCGCCATCAGCCGTTGGCCGACCACGTCCGCCTCGCTTTCCTGGGTCCGGGAGTTGGGCAGCAGGATCAGGCCCTGCGCGCCCAGACTGCCGAACTGGCTGACCGCGTCCATGCCGGTCTGGCCGTATTTGGCGCCAGCCAGCGCGCCAAGGATGCTCAGCCCCGTCTGGGTGCCCATCTGGCGGGTGATGCGTTCCTCGTGATGGCGACTGATGACATGGCCGATTTCATGCCCCAGCACCGCGGCGAGCTGGTCCTGGTTCCTGGCCACCGTGAAAATGCCGGTGTTCACCCCGACCTTGCCGCCCGGCAAAGCGAACGCGTTGGGTTCCTGATCGACGAATACCGCGGTCTCCCACGCGACCGAGCGCTGCGCGGGCGGCAGCTGGCGCACCAGCGCGTTGACCACGCAGGTGACGTAGGCGTTCTGCTTCGCGTCGCGGTTGGCGGGTTCCTTGGCCTTGGTTTCGGCGAAGGCCTGCGCGCCCAGCTGATCCAGCTGTTGCTGCGAAATGCCGCCCACCACCTGGGTGCGGCCGGTAGGCGAGGTGGTGGTAGCGCAGGCCACCAGCAGGGCCGCGACGGCGGCGGCAAGCAACCAGGGTTTCATGGCGGGTGCACTCCAGTGCGGAACCGCGTTTAGTGTCGGCAAGTGCGTCTTAACATTCCGTCAACCGGACGCGGCGGTCAGCCACCGGCCAGTTGCATCGCCCCCAGCGCCAGGGCGTTGTTCAATGCGTGGGCGGCAATCGGCGCCCACAGCGTGCCCGTGCGCCGATACAGCCAGGCGAAGGCCACGCCCATGCCGGCATACACGACCAGCAGCAGCGCCGTGGCCGCGGCGCCGTTGCCGCTGAGCCCCGGGGCCTCGTGCGCGAGCGCGAACGCGCAGCCGCTGAGGATCATGCCCAGCACCGGATATCCGGCCTGCCACATGCCGCCGAACAGCACGCGCCGGAACAGCAGCTCCTCGTACAGCGGCGCGAGCAGGACCGCGAACGCCATCATGAAGTAGGGATGGCTGCGGGACAGATCCTGGATGGGCGCCAGGTTGCTGGGATTGGGCGGCACCCCCATCCGTTCGCCCAGCCAGCTGGCCAGGCTGCTGGACAGGAACGTCAGCACCGCCACGCCGATCACCGCGATCCAGGTGCCCGTCCGGCGCACGGCCCACTGCGAATACCGGCGTTCCTGCGCGCTGGCGGGACGCCGCCAGAAGTACAACAGCAAGGCGGCGCTGCCCATCGAGAACAGCGCGATCAGGATCTGCGCCACCGCGTCGGGACGTTGGAGCGCGGCGGTGATTTCGGCGTGTTCGGCACCGGCGGCGGCGAGCTGGACGGTGCGCAGGATCCCCCAGAGCACGCCGGCGCCCAGCATCAGCACGACGGTGATGACGAGCGCCAGCGCGGTGTCGGCGCAGAAACCGGCCAGGGCCGAGCGCAGCGGCCGCAATGGCGGTGGCGACAGCCCGGTTTCCGGCGCGTCCGGCATCGGATCAGACGTCGAGGTTGGCGACCTTCAGCGCGTTGGCTTCGATGAAGTCGCGGCGCGGCTCCACCACGTCGCCCATCAGCGTGCTGAAGATCTGGTCGGCGGCCACCACGTCTTCGATGCGGACCTGCAACAGGCGACGGGTATCCGGATTGACCGTGGTATCCCACAGCTGTTCGGGATTCATTTCGCCGAGGCCCTTGAAGCGCTGGATGCTGCGGCCCTTCTTCGCTTCCTCCAGCAGCCAGGCCTGCGCCTGGGCAAAACTTTCGATCGCCTGGGTCTTGTTGCCGCGCACGATGGTCGCGCCTTCGCGGATCAGGCCATGCAGCAGATCCGCCGACTCGCGCAACGCGCGCAGTTCACCGGTTTCGAACACCGACAGCGGCAGCACCTGGGTCAGTTCCTCGCCCATGTGCCGACGGGTGGACAGCAGCGCGGCAGGACGCTGTTCGTTGGCCGCCTGCAGGTGCAGCGAATAACGCGGGCTACCCAGGCTGCCGCGATTGAGCTTGGCTTCCAGCACATCGAGATCGGTGCGCTGATCCTGGTTGCGTTCGGCAAAGGCGGCATCCAGCGCGGTCGCGTCGATCAGGGCCTCGAGCAGCTGCGAATCGAAGCGGTGCGCATTGCGTGCGATCGCTTCGCGCGCGTTGGCGTAGGCCAGCAGCAGCTTCTCCAGCGCTTCGCCGGTGATCGGCGGTTCGCCGTCGGCCGGGATCAGCGAGGCACCTTCCACCGCGCTGTTGGCCAGGTAGACGTTCAGCGCCGCATCGTCCTTCAGGTACAACTCCTGCTTGCCCTGCTTGAGCTTGTACAGCGGCGGCAGGCCGATGTAGACATGGCCGCGCTCGATCAGTTCCGGCATCTGCCGGTAGAAGAACGTCAGCAGCAGCGTGCGGATGTGGGATCCGTCGACGTCGGCGTCGGTCATGATGATGATGCGGTGGTAGCGCAGCTTGTCCGGGTTGTACTCGTCCTTGCCGATGCCGGTGCCGAGCGCGGTGATCAGCGTGCCCACTTCGGCCGAGGACAGCATGCGATCGAAGCGCGCGCGTTCCACGTTGAGGATCTTGCCGCGCAGCGGCAGCACCGCCTGGTTCTTGCGGTTGCGGCCCTGCTTGGCGGAGCCGCCCGCCGAGTCACCCTCGACGATGAAGAGTTCCGACAGCGCCGGATCCTTTTCCTGGCAGTCAGCCAGCTTGCCGGGCAGGCCGGCGATGTCCAGCGCGCCCTTGCGGCGGGTGAGTTCGCGGGCCTTGCGCGCGGCCTCGCGGGCGCGGGCGGCGTCGACCACCTTTTCCGCGATGGCGCGAGCCTCGTTGGGGTGTTCCTGCAGGAACTCCTCCAAACGTGCACCGAACGCGGCCTCAACGGCCGGCTTCACGTCGGAACTGACCAGTTTCTCCTTGGTCTGCGAGGAGAAGCTGGGGTCCGGCACCTTCACCGACAGCACCGCAATCATGCCTTCGCGCATGTCGTCGCCGGACAGGTTGACCTTGGCCTGCTTGGCGATGCCGTTCTGTTCGATGTAATTGCTGAGGGTGCGGGTCAGGGCCGCGCGGAAACCCGCGAGGTGGGTGCCGCCATCCTTCTGCGGAATGTTGTTGGTGAAGCAGAACATCGTTTCCTGGTAGGCGTCGGTCCACTGCAGGGCCACGTCCACGGTGATGCCGTTGGTTTCGCCGGTCACCGAAATGACGTTCGGGTGCAGCGGGGTCTTTAGCTGGGCCAGGTGCTCGACGAAGCTGCGGATACCGCCTTCGTACTGGAACACGTCCTGGCGGCCCTCGCCGCGCTCGTCGATCAGGGTGATCTTCACGCCCGAGTTGAGGAACGACAGTTCGCGCAGGCGGCGGGCCAGGATGTCGTAGTGGAACTCCACGTCGGTGAAGATCTCGGCCGAGGGCCAGAAACGCGTCAGCGTGCCGCGCTTGTTCGAGGCTTCCAGCTGCTTCAGCGGGTAGACCGGCTCACCGAGGTGGTATTCCTGCTCGTGGTGGAAGCCATCGCGCCAGATGTCGAGGGTGAGCTTGTTCGACAGTGCGTTGACCACCGACACGCCGACGCCGTGCAGACCGCCGGAAACCTTGTAGCTGTTGTCGTCGAACTTACCGCCGGCGTGCAGCACGGTCATGATGACTTCGGCCGCCGAAACGCCTTCTTCCTTGTGGATGTCGACCGGAATGCCGCGGCCGTTGTCCGACACCGAAACCGAGCCGTCCTCATGGATCTTCACGATCACATCGTCGGCATGGCCCGCCAGGGCTTCGTCGATCGAGTTGTCGACGACTTCGAACACCATGTGATGCAGGCCGGTGCCGTCGTGGACGTCGCCGATGTACATGCCGGGCCGCTTGCGGACCGCTTCCAAGCCCCGGAGGACGGTGATTTTGCTGGAGTCGTAATTGCCGTTCGGTGCAGGAATCGTTTCGTCGGTCATTCGCTTCGTGGTCGGCTGCATAGCCACTGGTGCCGGACCGGGGAACGCCGGGCAGGCACGCAGCTATAGGGATACGAAGCGAAATTATAGCATCCCGGGCGGACCCGGCCCCGCCGTGCGGCGGGTGTCAGACGGGGGACAGTTGGCCGTGTTCCACGTGGAACCGGGACGGGACGACGCCCATTTCCTGCAATGCGGGCGGAGGCTCGGTGCCGGTGATGAAGACCTGGGCACCGCTGCCGAGCAGACGCTCCAGCACGCGCCGTTGATGCCCGCGGTCCAGTTCGGAAGCCAGGTCGTCCAGGGCGATCACCGGCCACTCGCCGCGCCGGGCGGCATAGTCCTCGGCCTGGGTGAGCAGGCAGGCCAAGGCCGTGAGTTTGGCCTGGCCGCGGGAAAGCGCCTCGCGGGCGGGGCAGGCAGCGTAGTCCACCCGCCAGTCGGCGCGATGCGGGCCCACCGACGTGTGGCCCGCCGCACGATCCCGGTCGCGCGCCAGCAGCAAGGCGTCGGCCAGCGAGAGTTCGTGACGGCGCCAGCCTGGCTGGAATTCCAGGCTGGCCCGGCCCAGTCCAGGAACCAGTTCGGCGGCCATCTGGCTCAGGCGCGGCTGCAGCTGCTCCAGGTAGCCGAGGCGCCGCTGGGTCAGCGGTTCACCGGATTCAGCCAGTTCATGGTCCCAGGCATCCAGCTGGGCGCCGCCGATTCCGGATTTGAGCAGGGCATTGCGCTGCTTCAGGGCCCGGGCATAGCGGCGCCACAGCCCCAGGAAGTCCTGTTCCACGTGGAACAAGCCCCAATCGACGAAGCGCCGGCGAGGCTCTCCGCCTCCGGTGACCAGTGCGTGGCTGCCGGGTTCGAAGCTCACCACCGCCAACCGCCGCGCAAAGCTCGCCCAGCTGGCCCACCGTCTCGCCGTCCAGCCGGCCGGTCCAGGCCTGGCCGTTGTGGCGCAGGCCGGCGCGGCGCGGTCGGATGGCCGCGCCCTCTTCCCATTCAACGAAGACTTCGACCGCGTCGGCACCGGTCCGGACCAGCCCGTCCCGGACCCGTCCCCGGAAGCTGCGGCCGTAGGCCATCAGGTGCAGCGCCTCGAGCAGACTGGTCTTGCCCGCGCCGTTGTCGCCGGTGATCAGGTTCAGGCCGGGGTCCGGCGTCAGGCTGACCTGCTCGAACCGGCGCAGCCCGGCAACCGTCAATCGGGTTACATGCACAGGAAGACGGCTCCCGCCGATGAGAGGCTGGAAACAGGGATGGGAAGCCGGAACGCCGCCGGAGTCGGCGGAAGGGCGCGGGAGGGCATGGAGCGATCTTACCGGGATCCACGCCGCGGGATTCCGCGTCAGTCTGGCAGATGACCATCCCATGGTCTCCCGCAACGGATTGCGCAGAGGCAGTCCGACAGGGCTGGAAGGTGCCTCTGTCCAGCAATCGGGCTTTCCAGACTTGCCCGGTATGTGCCGGCCTCCGCGGCGCCATTGGTGCCGGAACGGCGCAGAACCAACGCCCCGCAAACGAAAACGCCCGGCATCAAGCCGGGCGCTGTTCGTGTTCCACGTGAAACCAGACGTCAGAGACGCAGTGGCATGACCACGTGACGGGACTTCTCGCTGCTGGCTTCGCGCACCAGGGCGGAGGAGTTGGCATCGCGCAGCTGGATCACGACCTGTTCGTCGCGCAGTGCGCTGAGCGCGTCCAGCAGGTAGTTGACGTTGAAGCCGATGGCCAGGCCGTCGACCTTGGTGTCGGCCTCGATTTCTTCCTGGGCTTCTTCCTGCTCCGGGTTGTGCGCGCTGATCTTCAGCTGCCCGGGCGAGACTTCCACCCGCACGCCGCGGTACTTCTCGTTGGACAGGATGGCCGCGCGTTGCAGCGCCGCGCGCAGGACTTCGCGATCCAGCAGGACTTCGCGATCCGCGCCAATCGGAATCACCGCGGCGTAGTCGGGGAAACGGCCGTCGATCAGCTTCGAAGTGAAGGTCACATCGTCGCGCTTGACCCGGATGTGGCTGCGGCCGACTTCCAGTTCCAGTGCGCGGTCACCGCCTTCCAGAAGGCGCTGCAATTCGGTCACGCCCTTGCGCGGCACGATGATCTGGCGCTTGGACAGCGGCGTGCCTTCCAGTTGCGCTTCGCACAGGGCGAGGCGATGGCCGTCGGTGGCCACGCAGCGCAGGGTGCGGTCGGCCAGGTCGAACAGCAGTCCGTTGAGGTAGTAGCGCACATCCTGCTGGGCCATCGCGAACGCGGTGCGTTCGATCAGTTCCTTCAAGGTGGCTTCGGGCACGTCCACGCGCTCGGTCGCCTCGACTTCGTCCACCGAAGGGAAGTCGTTGGCGGGCAGGGTGGCCAGGGTGAAGCGGCTGCGCCCGGCTTGCACGGTGACCTTGTCGGCCGACTGGCTGACGGTCACCTTGCTGCCATCAGGCAGCGCCCGGACGATTTCGAACAGCTTGCGTGCCGGGATCGTGGTTTCGCCGTCCTGGGCGTCTTCGACCGCGCTGCGCGCAATCATCTCGACCTCCAGATCGGTGCCGGTCAACGACAGCTGTCCGTTCTGCACCTGCACCAGGAAGTTCGCCAGGACCGGCAGGGTCTGGCGGCGTTCGACCACATTGACCACCTGGGCCAACGGCTTGAGGAATGCTTCGCGCTGAAGGCTGAAACGCATGTCGGTGGGTGCCCCTTGTGCCTTGTGCTTCTAAAAAGAAGTGGAAGATCTTAAAAACTGGTGGTGATGGTTTCGCCGATTTCAGTGGGGAACCATCACAAACATTTGAATCACAACGATTTTCCGACAGATCCAACCCCGTGGACAAGCCCCTCGGGAAGGGGACTGAAACCTGTGGATAAATTTTGGCGGAAATTCCAGCCACAGTTTGTCCACAAGGGAGCAGGCCGCTTACTCACTGAGTTTACGGATCAACTTATCCCAATCCTCGCGGAGTTTGCCATCGGTCTCCATCAGGTTCCGGATCTGGCGGCAGGCATGCAGCACGGTGGTGTGGTCGCGGCCGGCGAACGCGTCGCCGATTTCCGGGAGGCTGTGCTCGGTCAGTTCCTTGGCCAGCGCCATCGCGACCTGGCGCGGGCGCGCCAGCGAGCGGGTGCGGCGCTTGGACAGCAGGTCCTTGATCTGCAGGCCGTAGTAGTCGGCGACGGTCTTCTGGATATTGGGAATGCTGATCGCCTGCTGCTGCGCGCGCAGCAGATCGCGCAGGGTTTCCTGGGCGAATTCCGGGGTGATCGCGCGGCCGGTGAAGTTGGCGCGCGCGGCGAGGGTGTTGAGCGCGCCTTCCAGATCGCGCACGTTGCTGCGCATCTTCTTGGCCAGCAGGAACGCGACCTCGTCGGGAATCTCGGCGCCGCGATCGCGTGCCTTGGCCAGCACGATCGCCGCGCGGGTCTCGAAATCCGGCGGTTCGATCGCCACCGACAAACCCCAGGCCAGTCGCGATTTCAGCCGCGGCTCCAGCCCTTCGACCTCGCGCGGGTAGCGATCGCAGGTCAGGATGATCTGCTGGCGGCTGTCGAACAGCGCGTTGAAGGTGTGGAAGAACTCTTCCTGGGTGCGGTCCTTGCCGGCGAAGAACTGGATGTCGTCGATTAGCAGCGCGTCGACCTGCTGGAAGCGGCGCTTGAACTGATCCATCGATTTCTCGATCAGCGCCTTGGTCATCGCGCTGAAGAACTGCTCCGAGCGCAGGTACAGCACGCGCGCGTTCGGATTCTGCCTGCGCATCTCGTTGCCGGCGGCGAACATCAGGTGGGTCTTGCCCAGGCCGGTGCCGCCGTACAGCAGCAGCGGGTTGTGCGCGCGGTCGCCGGGCTTCTGCGCCGCCTGCCAGGCCGCGGCGCGACCCAGCTGGTTGCTGCGGCCCTCGACGAAGTTGTCGAAGGTGTAGTGGGTGTCCAGGTTGCCGGCGAAAGGCTCGGCGGGCGCGACCGCCTGGCCGGCGGCGGCCGGCCGGGCCGGTTCCGGCGCGCGGGCGCGCGAGCCGATTTCCAGCGAAACCTCGGCGTGGCCGGCGAAATAGTCCAGCAGCTCCCGGATCCGGTCCAGGTAGCGTTCGCGCACCTGTTCCACGATGAAGGCGTTCGGCGCGTACAGGACCACCGCATCGCTGCGCTGTTCGGCCTGCAGCGGCTTCAACCAGGTGTGTACATCCTCTGCCGGAAATTCGGCTTCCAGGCGTTCAAGGCAGCGGGGCCAGGCATCCATCGCGTGAAACAACTCGTTCTTGATAAGGTGTGGAAAACACGGGCGTCCGCGCCACGCGATTGCGCGGACGGGAGCCTGAAAGAAGGGGTCGGCCAGACTACCACCGCCACCCGGCCGCGCCAATGGTTCCTGTGCATAAGATGTGGATGAATGGACCAGTGGCGATCCCTGCCGGGGCGCGGCCTTGCACGGCCCATTTCGATCTTCTTCGCCGGTGTTGACCGTAACCGGCGGATACCTATAGAATTTCCGGTTCTTTCCATCCGCAACCCCGCACGAGGGCCCCATGGCCACCAAGCGCACTTACCAACCCAGCAATCTCAAGCGCAAGCGCGACCACGGCTTCCGTGCCCGCATGAAGACCGCCGACGGCCGCAAGATCCTGTCGCGTCGCCGCGCCAAGGGCCGCAAGCGCCTGACCGCCTGATGGCTTTGCCGCAATTCGCGGCCGAGACATCACTCATGCGATGCCCTTGCCAGGAGCCCGCACTGAACGGTGCGGGCTTCTTGCTGTCATGAGCGCAGCATTTCCACGCCACGCCCGGGTCCGCACGGGCGCGGAGTATGCGCGCGTGTTCGAGCAGTCACGCCGTACTTCGGATCCGTTGCTGAGCCTGCACTGGCTGGCCGGCGAGCAGCCGGCCCGGCTGGGCATGGCCGTTTCCCGCAAGGTCGATCGCCGCGCGGTGGGCCGCAACCGGATCAAGCGCCAACTGCGCGAACAGTTCCGCAGCATGCGTTCGCAGCTGCCGGGCGGCGACTATGTCGTGGTTGCGCGGCCGCCGGCCGCCACCGCCAGCAATGCGCAACTGCGCGAGACCTTCCTCCGCGTGCTGACCCGCGCCGGCGCATTGCCGCCGCCTTCGACGGTAGGCACAATGCCGGCGGCCTTGAATTCCCCCTCTTCTCCCTCCACGACACCGGAACCCGACGCCGGTTGAGATTGCCTGTCCGATGAACCAGACCCGTGTTTTCCTGATTTTCGCCTGGCTGATGGTGGCGATCCTGTTGTGGATGGAGTGGGGCAAGTTCAACGCGCCCGCCGTCGCCGCGCCGACCGTGGCGACCGCCACCGCGACGCAGCCGGGCAGCACCGTGCCCACCTCCGCGCCGACCGCGCAGCCGGGCAGCACGATTCCGCAGGCGCCCGCCGCACCGGCCGCCCCCGCGATCGCCGCCACGCCTTCGAGCGGCCAGCGGGTGACCGTCAGCAGCGACGTGCTGAAGCTGACCCTGGACGGCGGCAGCGTGCTGGAAGCCGAACTGCTGCACTACCCGCAGGACAAGCGCCCCGGCAGCCCGGCGGTGAAACTGTTCAACCAGGATCCGGCGCATTACTACGTCGCCGAAAGCGGCTGGGTGCCGGCCGGCAGCACGCGCGCCGCGCCCAACCACGAGAAGGGCTTCGTGCCGGAAGCCGGCACCACCTTCGCGCTGGCCGCGGGCGGCAATGAAATCTCCGCGCCCTTCATCTGGCGCGGTCCGGACGGCGTGACCATCCGTCGCACCTACACGCTCAAGCGCGGCGAGTACGCGCTGACCGTGCGCGACGAAGTGATCAACGGCGGCGGCACGCCGTGGCAGGGTTCGATCTATCGCCAGCTGACCCGCAATCCGCCGGTGGTCAAGCGCGGCATGACCAATCCGGAATCCTTCAGCTTCAGCGGTGCGACCTGGTACGACGGCGGCTACCAGCGCCGCAAGTTCGACGAGGACTACCTGGAAGACGGCCGCGTCGACTGGCGTGGCACCGGCGGCTGGATCGCGATGCTCCAGCACCACTTCTTCACCGCCTGGATTCCGCAGGCGGCCGATCACACCACCATCTCGCTGGACGAGCCCAAGTACGCCACCGGTCCGCGTCCGCTGATCCGTGACATGGCCGATCCGCTGAACGTCGCGCCGGGCCAGACCGTGGCCACCACCGCGCGGCTGTGGGTGGGTCCGAAGCTGGTTAACAAGATCAAGGCCGAGAACGTGCCGGGCCTGCACCGCGCGGTCGACTACAGCCAGTTCCAGATCTTCGATCTGATCGGCCAGGGCCTGTTCTGGATCCTGGCGCACCTGCATGCGCTGCTGGGCAACTGGGGCTGGTCGATCATCGGCCTGGTGGTGCTGGTGAAGCTGGCGCTGTATCCGCTGTCGGCGGCGCAGTACAAGAGCTTCGCCAAGATGCGCAAGTTCCAGCCGCGCATCCAGCAGTTGAAGGAACGCTACGGCGACGACAAGCAGAAGTTCCAGGTCGCCATGATGGAGCTGTACAAGAAGGAGAAGATCAACCCGATGGGCGGCTGTCTGCCGATCCTCGTGCAGATGCCGATCTTCCTGTCGCTGTACTGGGTGCTGGTGGAATCGGTGGAACTGCGCCAGGCGCCGTGGTTCGCCTGGATCCAGGACCTGACCGCGCAGGACCCGTACTTCATCCTGCCGATCCTCAACATGCTGGTGATGTGGCTCACCCAGAAGCTGACGCCGGCGCCGGGCATGGATCCGATGCAGCAGAAGATGATGCAGTTCATGCCGCTGGTGTTCGGCGTCATGATGGCCTTCTTCCCGTCCGGTCTGGTCCTGTACTGGGTCACCAACGGCGCGCTGGGCCTGCTGCAGCAGTGGTGGATGACCAAGCGGCATGGCGAACCGGCCACCGCGACAGCGACCGCCAAGAAGTAAGCCGCACCGCACCGAACCGAGAAAAACCCGCTGAAAGGCGGGTTTTTCTTTGTCGCGGTAACATGCGCGGCCACCATTTCCCTGGAACTGCAACCGGCCGGCGCCTCCGCCGACGCGGTGCGCGAACAGCTCAGGCAACCGCAATGAACCCCGCGCCGTCCTCCGACACCATCGCCGCCATCGCCACCGCTCCCGGTGCGGGCGGGGTGGGCATCGTGCGCCTGTCCGGTCCGCGCGCGCTGGCCATCGCGGCGGCGATGTGCGGACGCGCGCTGCATGCGCGGCGCGCCCACTACGTGCGTTTCGATGACGGCGAAGGCGGCATCCTGGACGACGGCATCGCGCTGGCATTCCCCGGCCCGGCCAGTTTCACCGGCGAGGACGTGGCCGAATTGCAGGCGCACGGGAGTCCGGTGGTGTTGCAGGCGCTGGTCGATCGCGCCTGCGCGCTGGGCGCGCGGCGCGCCCGTCCCGGCGAGTTCAGCGAACGCGCCTTCCACAACGGCAAGCTGGATCTGGCCCAGGCCGAGGCGGTCGCGGATCTGATCGCCGCATCCGACACCCGCGCCGCGCGGGCCGCGCGGCGTTCACTGGACGGCGTGTTCTCGCGCCGGGTGGATGCGATCGCCGCGAGCCTGCTGCGGCTGCGCGTGCATGTCGAGGCGGCCATTGACTTCGCCGACGAATCCATCGAAACGCTCGGCGGTGGCGAGGTCCGGGCCGGGTTGCAGCAGGCGCAGACCGAACTGCGGCAACTGCTGGCCGATGCCGAACGCGGGCGCAAGCTGCGCGACGGCCTGCATACGGTCATCGTCGGCCCGCCCAATGCCGGCAAGAGTTCGCTGCTGAACGCACTGGCCGGCAGCGACCGCGCCATCGTCACCGACGTGGCCGGCACCACCCGCGACACCCTGCACGAGACCATCCGCCTGGATGGGCTGGAGCTGCATCTGGTCGACACCGCCGGCCTGCGCGAAGGCGGCGATGCGATCGAACGCGAGGGCATGCGTCGCGCCCGCGCCGAACTGGAGCGCGCCGACCTGGCCCTGATCGTGGTCGATGCCCGCGACATGCAGGCCGGGGCGGCGGCGGTGGCCGACGTGATTGCGGAGGTGCCGCGCAAACTGTGGATCCACAACAAGGTCGACCTGTTGCCGGCATGGCCGGACGACCTCGACAGGGAAGTGGTGGCGGTGTCCGCCGCCACCGGCCAGGGCCTGCCGGCCCTGCACGCGCGCCTGCGCCAGATGGCGGGCCAGGGGGCGGGCGAAGGCAGTGAAGGGGAGTTCTCCGCCCGGGCCCGCCACGTTGACGCCCTGCGTCGCGCGTCCGGCCATGCTGAACAGGCAAATAGTGAACTGAATCACGAAATGCTGGAGCTGGCCGCCGAGGAACTGCGGTTGGCGCACGACGCGCTGGGCGAAATCACCGGCAAGATTTCCGCCGACGAGATGCTGGGATACATCTTCTCGACCTTCTGCATCGGCAAATAAGGTGACAAGATTGACAGACGGGGCGTGATCCCGTGTGCTGGGCACGCGGGATCCATTGATTCACTTTCGTGTTTCTGGGGGAAACAACCGATGCTGTCGAACACGCACTACGCCAAGTCGCGCTTGGCGGTACCGCTATTGCTGGTACTCACCATCGCCGCATGCTCCAAGGATGAACCGGCTCCGGCGCCCGCCGCAGGCCAGGCCGCCGCCGCGGGCCAGGCCGCGCCACCGCCACCGGCCGTTTCGGCGGAAGTCCAGGCCATGAACGTGGATCAGCTCCGCGACGCCGCCACCAACGCGCTGCGCGAGAACCGCATCTATGCGCCGGGCGGCAACAACGCGATGGAGTACTACCTGGCCCTGCGCGACAAGCTGCCCAACGATCCGGGCGTGACCAGCGCGTTGACCGATCTGATGCCGTACACGCTGATCGCCGCCGAGCAGAGCATCGCGCGCGAGGAGTTCACCGAGGCCCAGCGCCTGTCGGCGATCATCGAGAAGGCCGATCCGAAGGCGCCGGCGCTGCCGCGTTTGAAGCAGAGCATCGCCGCGGCGCAGGAAGCGGTCGCCCAGCGCGCCCAGGACAGCGAGACCCAGACCAAGGCCGCGGAAGAAGCGCGGTTGAAGGAACAGCAGCGGCTGGCCCAGCAGGCCGAACAGCAGCGTGCGACCGAAGCAGCCGCGGCACAGCAACTCGCGCAACAGCAGGAAGCGGCCCGCCAGGAAGCCGAGCGCCAGGCCGCGGCCCGACGCGAGGCCGAACAACGCGAAGCCGCGGCGCGCGCGGCGGCGGCCCAGACACCGTCCGCACCGGCGCCGGCCAGCACCGCGGCGACTTCGAGCGGCAGCAACCAGCTGCGTCCGATCAGCACGCCGGCGCCGCGCTATCCGCCCGAAGCCCTGCGCGCCGGCACCGCCGGCGAGGTGCTGGTGGAGTTCACCGTCGGCACGGATGGTTCGGTCACGTCCGCGCGGGTGGTGCGCGCCACGCCCGCCCGCGTGTTCGATCGCGAAGCGGTCAACGCGGCCAAGCGCTGGAAGTTCCAGCCGATCAGCGAGCCGGTCACCACCCGCCGCACGATCGGTTTCAATCCGGGCGGTTGATCGAAGCGACAGGCAGCAAGAAAAAGGGGCGGAATTTCCGCCCCTTTTTTGTGCCTGCTTTTTCAAGCGCGTTGCCGGACAAACCACCCGGTAGGAGCGGCGTCCCGCCGCGATCTCTCTGCCGGGTCGCCCGACACTCCCCGAAGCAAGCGCGGACCTCAGCCCGAAATCGCCAATCGCTCCTGGTGGTAACGGCGCACCGCGGCGAACCACAGCAGGGCCGCCAGGCCGAACGCGCTGGCCAGGTAGATGCCCCACACCTGCGGCGTGATCGCCTCGTTGCGGATGACCTTGAGGATCAGCTGGTTCTGCGCCAGGAACGGCACCGCGAACTGCCACAGCTGGCTCTTCACCGGACTGGCCATCAGCGCGAAGGTCGGCACCATCGGCAGCAGCAGCAGCCAGGTCATGTGGCTCTGCGCTTCCTTCATGCTCTTGGCGCCGGCCGCCAGCCAGGTCAGCAGCGAGGTGCCGATGAACAGCATCGGCAGCAGCACCAGCAGCATCTGCGCCATCGCCGGGAACGACACATTCAATTGGCGTCCGACCCCGGAGGAGATCTGCGCGCTGAAGCGGAACGCCAGCAGGGTCAGCACCAGCGTGCCCATGCCGATCACGCAGGCCGCGGCAATCTTGCCGCTGACCACCGCGCCGCGCGAGGCCGGCGTGGCCAGCAGCGGTTCCAGCGATTGCCGTTCGCGTTCGCCGGCGGTGGCATCCAGGATCAGGTAGGCGCCACCGATGAACGAGGTCAGGATCAGCAGATAGGGCAGCAGCACGGACAGCAGCACGCCGCGCTTGGCTTCCGGCGTGGCCAGATCCTGCGCACCGACATTCACCGGTTTGGCCACCGAGGCATCGAGCCCGCGCGCCATCAGCCGCAACGCGCCGGCCTGCTGGCTGTAGATCGCCAGCGTGGTCTCCAGCCGGCGACTGGGAATCTCGGCGTCGCGGCGGGTGCTGTCCTTGATGATCTCCACCAGCGCCGGCTTGCCGGCACGCCAATCCTTCGCGTAATCGGGACCGATGCGCAGGGCGACGTCGATGTCCTGGTTGCGGATCGCGGCGGCCAGATCCTTCGGCGGATCCACCGCTTTCAGGCCGTAACTGGCGAGGAAGGCCACCAGGTTGGGCGCGTTCTCCTTGCCGACCACGGGAATGTCCAGCGCCTTGTCGATCTGGGTGCGCGCGCGCTTCTCGGCCAGCGAGCCCATGCCCAGCATCAGCGCCGGATACAGCAACGGGCCGAGGAACAGCGCCAGCGCCAGGGTCCGGCGATCGCGCGCGAGATCGCGCAGTTCCTTGCGCATCACGGTGAATACGGTACCGAACAGGCTCATGCGTGCAGTCCCTCCTCGGACCCGATCACTTTGACGAAGGCGTCTTCCAGGTTGTCCTCGCCGACCTGCTGGCGCAGTTCGTCGGCGGTGCCGGCGGCGACCACGCGTCCCTTGGCGATGACCACGATGCGATCACACAGCGCGGCGACTTCCTGCATGATGTGGCTGGAGAAGATCACGCAACGGCCTTCCTCGCGCAGCTGGCGCAGGAAGCCGCGCATCGCGCGCGTGGTCATCACGTCCAGGCCGTTGGTCGGCTCGTCGAGGATGACGTTCCTCGGGTCGTGCACCAGCGCGCGCGCAATCGCGGTCTTGGTGCGCTGGCCCTGCGAGAAGCCCTCGGTCTGCCGATCCAGGATGTCGTCCATGTCCAGCGCCTGCGACAGCTTGCGGGTGCGCTCGGCGATGACTTCGCGCGACAGGCCGTGCAGCTCGCCGAAGTAGGCGATGTTCTCGCGCGCGGTCAGGCGCTTGTAGACGCCGCGCGCATCCGGCAGCACGCCCAGCGCGCGGCGCACCGTGACCGGGTCGCGGGCGGCATCGACGCCATCGACCAGCACGCTCCCGCGATCCGGCGACATCAGCGTGTACAGCATGCGCATGGTGGTGGTCTTGCCGGCGCCGTTGGGGCCGAGCAGGCCGGTGATTTCGCCGTCGCGCGCCTGGAAGCTGACCGCGTCCACCGCGTTGACCAGGCCGGTCTTGGTCTTGAAGCTCTTGTGCAGATCCTGTGCGACGATCATCGAATCTCTCCTGGAATCGCGTCTGCGGATGGGAAAGGGATGCGGAGGTCCATCACGGCTCCCATCCGTTGAAGCTGGTGAAGGCCGGCGTGCCGTCGATGGCATCCAGGCATTTCGCGTCGAGCGCCTTGGCGTCGGCCGATTCGATGAACTGGCCGACCAGCTTGGGCATGCAGCCCTGGCCGATCACGTTGTGGCCCTGGCCGCGCAGGACCAGGTGGCGACCGTTGGCCAGGCCCTTGAGCACCGTTTCGCCGTAGCTCGGCGGGGTGACCGGATCCTGCTCGCCGGACATCAGCAGCGCCGGCACCTTCGACACCAGCGGCTGGTTGAATCCGGCCGGGCGTTCGCCCTTCGGCCATACCGCGCAGGGGCTGAAGAACAGCCGCGCCAGATCGTCGCCCATCACCGTGCCGGCGTCGGCCGGATCGGGTTTGTAGCGGTCCGCGTCCTCGGCGCAGATCACCGACAGCTGCATGCCGCGCGCCATCTGGCCGGACACCTGTCCGTCCATGAACTTGGCCAGCGACATCAGCGGGCCGTAGCGGCCCTGGTCGGCTTCGTCCAGCACCAGCGGCAGCAGCGAGGTGGTGGCCGGCATGTAGGAGAACGCGTGGGTCAGTCCGGTCACCGTGGACGCGGTCAGCTTGTCCTGCTTTTCCTGACCGTTGGCCGGATCCCGGTAGGTCACGTCCACCGGCGTGGTGGACAGGCGCTGTTTGAGCGCCAGCAGGCGGGTGCGCAGGTCGGTCGGATAGCGCGCGCGACAGGCCGCGTCGGCGGCGCAGGCCTTCGACTGCAACGCGAGCGCTTCGTCGAAGCGGCGCGCGAATTCGCCGCCGACCACCAGCGCGTTCGGCGCCACGCCGTCCAGCACGATCGCGCGGGTGTGCTGCGGATAGGTGCCGGCGTATTGCTGGGCGACGCGGGTGCCGTAGGACACGCCGATCAGATTGATGCGCGGCGCGCCGAGCGCTTCGCGCACCGCGTCCAGATCGCGGATGGCCTCGGTGGTGGTGTAGAAGCGCAGGTCCGCGCGCTGCGACAGGGCATCGACGCAGCGCTGCGATTCGGCGCGGATGGCGGTTTCGCTGAGCGCGTCCAGTTCGGCGACCGAGGATGTCTCGTCCGGGCGACCGCAGTCGAGCGGGTTGGAACGGCCGGTGCCGCGCTGATCCACCAGCACGACATGGCGCTGCTTGCGCACCTCGCGCAGGGCGGCGTCGATCATCACGGCGTGATCGGTCGCGGCCTGGCCGGGACCGCCGGCCAGGAAGAACACCGGATCCTCGGTGGCGGCGCCTTCATCGGTGGCCGGCAGCCAGGCGAGGTTGAGGGCGATCTTGCGGCCCTGCGGCGCCTGGCGGTTCTCCGGCACCTCGAAGGTCGCGCACTGCGCCTCGACGTTGCCGCCCGAGACCGGTTCGGCCAGTGTGCAGGGCTGGAAGGTGATGCGGCCGTAGGCGCGGCCGCTGGCGGCCTGGTCCGGGGCCGGGGCATTGCTGCACGCGCTCAGCGCGAGCAGGCTGGCGCAGGCCAGCAGGGTGTTGCGATGGTGTCGCATGGGCATTCGTCCTGGTTGCGATGCGTTTCAGGATGCCATGACGACGCCGGCCGGCGGATGTGACCAAAGTGCATCGACATTCTTGAATCCGCCCGGATGCGCCGCCGGAGAGCCACCGGAGAACGCCCCAAGCCCCGGTAGGAGCGGCGTCCCGCCGCGAGCTTTTCACGCAGCGGTCGGCAATGCCCGACGAAATGCCGACGAAGAGGCCACCGAAGAGCTCGCGGCGGGACGCCGCTCCTACCGGGAATGTCGCCGGGCGGTGCCGGTTTATTTGCTGCTGACGTATTTTTCGCGGCGGATCTGCGGAATCGGCAGGCCGGCGGCCTTCAGCGCCTCGAAGCAGGCATCGACCATGTCCGGATTCCCGCACAGGTAGGCGATGTCGGTTTCCGCGTCGGGAGCGAACTCGGCCAGGTGCTGCTGCACGTAGCCCTGGCGGACATCCGGATGCGGATGGTCCGGCAGCTCGCGCGAGAAGCAGGGCACGAAGCGGAACTGCGGGTGCTGATCGGCAAAGGCGCGGAAATCGTCGCCGTACAGCAGTTCGGCCGGCGTGCGCGCGCCGAACAGCAGCACCACTTCGATGTCGCGGCCGGCAATCTGCTCGGCCAGCTGGGGCAGCATCGCCCGGTACGGGGTCACCCCGGTGCCGGTGGCGATCAGCAGGTAGCGCCGGTTGCGGTCATTGGGCATCAGGCAGAACCGGCCGTAGGGGCCGCTGGCATCGACATGGCCGCCCTCCGGCAGGCCCTCGAACAGGGCCGTGGCCGCGCCGCCAGGCACGTAGCTGACCGCGATTTCCACCGCCTCGCCCGGTCCCAGCCGGTGATCGTGGATGGTCGCCAGCGAATAGCTGCGCTTGGCCGCGGTGCCGTCGGCATAGCTGAAATGCACCTGGATGAACTGGCCCGGGATGAAATCCAGGGGCTGGCCGTCGTCGCGGACGAAGACATAGTGGCCGACGCTGGGGGCCAGCATGCGGCGCCCGACGAGCTTCAACGGAAAATGGACGATGGCCAAAGTGCTGGGCGATGGAACGGTGTGGTGCCGGGGCCGGCCCGGCGGGGTGCCTATAATAAGCGTTCGTGTCCCCCCGGGCGCCCACGTCGGCGCCGCAAGGTCCCTACGTGTCCCATCCCGTGGTTTCCGCGAACGCGCCCGCGCTCGCCATTTCCGATCTCCGCAAGGTCTACGACAACGGCGTACAGGCGCTCAAGGGCGTCTCGCTGGAGGTCGCGCCCGGCGATTTCTTCGCCCTGCTCGGCCCCAACGGCGCCGGCAAGTCGACCCTGATCGGCATCGTCAGCTCGCTGGTGAACAAGAGCGGTGGCGAGGTCGAGGTGTTCGGCGTCAACCTGTCGCGCCACCGCGACGACGCCCTGCGCCTGATCGGCCTGGTGCCGCAGGAACTGAACTTCAACATGTTCGAGAAGCCGCTCGACATCCTGGTCAACTACGCCGGTTTCTACGGGGTGCCGCGCGCCGAGGCGCTGGTAATGGCGGAAGAGGAACTCAAGCGCGCCCAGCTGTGGGACAAGGCGCAGATGATGAGCCGCACGCTGTCCGGCGGCATGAAGCGGCGGCTGATGATTGCCCGCGCGATGATGACCCGGCCGAAGCTGCTGATCCTCGACGAGCCCACCGCCGGCGTGGACATCGAGATCCGGCGCGGCATGTGGAAGACCCTGAAGGACATCAATGCCGCCGGCACCACCATCATCCTGACCACCCACTACCTGGAAGAGGCCGAAAGCCTCTGCCGCAACCTGGCCATCATCGACCACGGCACCATCGTCGAGCAGGGGCCGATGCGCGCGCTGCTGGCCAAGCTGGACGTGGAAGGCTTCCTGCTGGACATCGACGGCGATCTGCCCGCGCAGCTGCCGGCGATCGAAGGCGCCGTGCTGGTGGCGGCCGATCCGCACACGCTGGATCTGGACATGCCGCGGGCGATGGATCTCAACCGCATCTTCGCCGCGCTCAATGAAGCCGGCATCCGCGTGCGCTCGATGCGCACCAAGAGCAACCGGCTGGAGGAACTGTTCGTGCGCATGACCGGCAACGGCAAGGAGCAGGCGGCATGAGCAATCCCAACCTGATCGCCTTCGGCACCATCGTCCGCCGCGAGGTCTCGCGGATCCTGCGCATCTGGGGCCAGACGCTGGTGCCGCCGGCCATCACCATGACCCTGTACTTCCTGATCTTCGGCGGCCTGATCGGCTCGCGGATCGGCGACATGGGCGGTTACTCCTACATGGAGTTCATCGTGCCGGGCCTGGTGATGATGAGCGTCATCCAGAACAGCTACGGCAACATCTCCTCCAGTTTCTTCGGCGCCAAGTTCGGCCGCCACATCGAGGAACTGCTGGTCAGCCCGATGCCCAACTGGGTGATCCTGTGGGGCTACGTGGCCGGCGCGGTGCTGCGCGGACTGATGGTCGGCGTGATCGTGCTGGCGATCGCGATGTGCTTCACCCAGGTGCGCATCCCGCATCCGCTGGTCACCCTGAGCACGGTGCTGCTGGGCGCGACGATCTTCTCGCTGGCCGGTTTCATCAACGCGGTCTACGCCAAGAAGTTCGACGACGTGGCGATCGTGCCGACCTTCATCCTGACCCCGCTGACCTACCTGGGCGGCGTGTTCTATTCGGTCAAGCTGCTGCCGCGGTGGGCCGAGGCGATGACCCACGCCAATCCGATCTTCTACATGGTCAACGCGTTCCGCTACGGCCTGCTGGGCAGCAGCGACGTGCCACTGTGGGTGGCCTACGCGCTGATGCTGGTGTTCGTGCTGGCGCTCAGTTCGCTGGCGCTGTGGCTGCTCAAGCGCGGCGTCGGCCTGCGCAGTTGAATCTGCGCCGGCCTGGTCCGGCGCGATGCAGGGAGTTGTGTGGATGCGAATCCTGATCCTGGGTGCCGGCGGCACCGGCGGTTATTTCGGTGGCAGGCTGGCGCAGTCCGGCGCCGACGTCACTTTCCTGGTCCGCGCGCCGCGCGCGGCGGATCTGGCGCGCGAGGGCCTGCGCATCCGCAGCCCGCTCGGCGACGCCGACCTGCCGGTGGCGACGGTGACCGCCGAAGCGCTGCCGGCACGGGTCGCGTCGCATCCCTTCGATCTGGTCCTGCTCAGCTGCAAGGCCTACGACCTGGACAGTTCGATCGACGCGATCGCACCCGCGATCGAGGCCGGTGCCGACGTGCTGCCGGTGCTCAATGGTCTGCTGCACTACGCCCGACTGGATGCGCGGTTTGGCCGCGAACACGTGATCGGCGGCCTGTGCTTCATCAGCGCCACCAAGGGACCGCAGGGCGAAATCCTGCATCTGGGCAAGCCCGCTTCGATCACCTTCGGTGAACGTGACGCCGCCGCGCCGCGCGCGCGCCTGTCGGCGTTCGCCGATGCCTGCGCGAAGGCCGGCGTCGATCATCTGTTGTCGCCCGACATCGCCCGCGAGCAGTGGATCAAGTACAGCTTCCTCACCGCATTGGCCGCCGGCACCTGCCTGATGCGCGCACCGATTGGACGGATCGTGGCGGGCGAGGGCGGTGAGGCGTTCATGACCGCGCTGTACGCCGAATGCATCGCGGTGGCGGCGGCGTCCGGACAACCGATTCCGCAGGCCGCGCAGGACACCGCGCTGGTGACGCTGCGGCAATCGGGATCGGACATCAAGGCCTCGATGCTGCGCGACCTGGAAGCCGGCCAGCGCGTGGAGGGCCTGCAGATCGTCGGCGACATGGTGCATCGCGCACAGCGATCTGGATTGCCGGTACCGCTGCTGTCCACCGCCTGGTGCCATCTTCAGGCCTACGAAGCGTCGCTGCCGGCGCGTTGATCGCGCGGGTGCCGCCTCCGCGTCGACCGATTCACCGGCACCGGTAACGACGTTCCTCGCGGCGGCATTGCGCCGGCAGGCCGTGCTTGTCCCAGTAGGCGGCGATGCCGTTGCGGCGCAGATAGTCCTGGAAGGCCGGATCCTCGCGCAGATACCCCAGATCGCGGGTCCACAGCAGCAGATCCCAGGACGAGTACGAACGCCTTCGCACCTGCTCCAGTCCGTTGATCACCGCGGCCGTGTCGCGTTGCGGATCCAGCACGCTGAGGAAATTCATCAGTCCGGTGCGCTGTTCGAAGTCCTTCATCGCGATCCGGGTCTGCGGCCAGGCGGCGGGATCCACCAGTGCCCGGCTGGCCAGCAGGTAGGACTGGCGAAGCAGCGGGCCATACTGCCGGCTGCCGGTGTCGTCGGGTCCACCGATGCCGGCGGCGATCACCGGCAGGGCCGCATGATCCCCGCGCCATGCCGCGTTGAACCAGCGGCCATAGCGCCCGAAGCGCCCGGCGCGCTGCAATTCGACCAGCGCTTCGCGATGCCGGCCCAGGGTGTCGAGAATGCGGCCATGGCCGAAGTGCCAGCCCTGGTTGAGCGGGTCGCGCCGCGCGCCGTCCCGCATCACCTGTTCGGCCTGATCCAGGTAGCCCAATGACGCCAGCGCCATGGCGTACTGGAACTGCGCACGCATCTCGCTGGGCGCCAGCTCGGTGGCATGCCGGTACAGCGACAGGCAACGCTCCCACTGGTTGTCGCGGCAGGCGGCGGCGGCCTGCGCCAGATAAGGTTCGGGCAACCCGGGATCCAGCCGTTGCGCCAATGCGGCGTGATGCAGGGCGTCCTGCCGGAGTTCGACCGCCAGTTCCGGTCGCAGGTAGGCGCGTCCGTCCAGCGCCGCGGCCAGGGCGGCGTGCGAAGGCGCATGTTCCGGCTGTTCGGCCACCAGTTGGCGCAGGCGCGTTTCGGCCAGTTCGATCCGTTCGGGCGGCACCGGCGGCGGCGCCCGCAGCAACGCCTGCGCGGCCAGGTAGCGACGGTAGAAATCCGCGTCGCCGCCGCGGGTGGTCGCGACAGGACGCGCCAATCCCAGGTTGAGCGCAAGCGCCCCGGCGACGGCCTGGGCGATGTCGCGTTCGAGCGCCAGCACATCGGCCACGTCGCGATCGTAGTCCTGGCTCCACAGCGTGCGTCCGTTCGCCGCGTCCACCAGCCGTAGATGCACCCGCAGGCGTTCGCCAACCTGGCGCACGCTGCCCTCCAATGCGTGGCTGACGCCGAGTTGCCGCACCAGCCGGGACAGATCGGCACCGGCGGCGGTGGCCAGGCGGGTCGAATCGCGCGCGATCACCCGCAGTCCGCGGATCCGCGAAAGCGTGCTGATCAGTTCTTCGCTGAGACCGAAGGCGATGTCGCGATCCCCTTCGCCCACCGCGATCAACGGCATCACGATCAGGGTGCGCGGCACAGCCTGGGCCGACGCGGGCGTCGTGCCGGGATCGCGCGCGACGAACACCGCCGCCACCAGCAACAGCAGGCCCAGCGCGGATGCGGCCGCCCAGGCGAGCAGGCGCGGCACGCGCGGGGGCGTTGCGGCGAGCGCGGGACCGAGCGCCGGTTCGACCGCTGGAGCGGGAGCGGCGGTACCCGCGTCGGGCGGCGCGACGTCATCGCTGAAGCGGTAGCCGACGCCATGCAGGGTATGCAGCCAGCGCGGATGGTGGGCGTCCTCGCCCAGCGCGTGCCGCAGCAGGGTGATCACCCGGTTGAGCACGCCGGGGGTGACGTGGCGGTGGCCCCACACCGCGTCGAGGATCTCGTCGCGACTGAACGCGCGGCCCGGCTCCGACGCCAGCAGCGCCAGCACGTCGAACGCCTTCGGTTCCAGCGGGCGCACCTCGCCGTCGCGCAGCAACTGGCGGCCAGCCAGGTCGATGACCACGCCGTCGAGCACGATGCGGGCGGAAGCGGATGACGGCATGGCGGTCGGCGCAGGAGGGTTCCGGCGGAACACGTACATCCTAGGGATACGCGGAAGCGTGGCCGTGCCGGCCTAAGCATTTCCCAAGCTTCCCAAGCCGTTCATCGGGGTTTCCCGCCAGCGTCCTCAAGACCCGGACGCGGCGGCGGCGCGAGGCTGGCGACCCGGCCATCGAAGGAGAAACGCCATGAACGCCATTCCCGCCGCCCTGCTGTCCGCGCTGCTGCTGACGCCGGTCGTGTCGCCGCCGGTCCATGCCGGCACCGTCCTGCCACCGGCCGAACTGCGCGTGGATTGCACGCAGCCGCGCCTGCCGCCCCAGTACGAAACCGGTCGCTGGCTGGGCCAGGCCAACGCCGGCCAGGCCTATGCCTCGCGCCAGCGGCTGATGGCCGAGGTCCAGCGCGCCTGCCGGAAGCCCGGCATCCGCACGGTCGTGTTGCAGTTGCCGGGTCCGGCCGATCTGCCGGAACGTGGACTGGCCGGGCGTCCCTAGGCGCCGGGCTCGCGCGCCGGCAGGCGGAAAAAAGCGCGCGCCGTGGCGGTGGTCGCGGTGGCGGTGGCCTCCACCGATTCGCCGCGATCGCGCGCCAGTTCCTCGACGATGTGGGCCAGGTACATCGGCTCGTTGCGGCGGTGCGAAGGCTGTGGCCGCACCGTGCGCGGCAGCAGGTAGGGCGAGTCGGTCTCGATCATCAGCCGTTCGGCGGGAATGTGCGGGACCAGTTCGCGCAGGTGCTGGCCGCGGCGCTCGTCGCACAGCCAGCCGGTGATGCCGATGTGCCAGTCCTGGTCGAGGTAGTCGAACAGTTCCTCGCGGCTGCCGGTGAAGCAGTGCACCACCGCCGGACCCAGCCGGCCGTCGAAGTTCTTCATCATCGCCATGAAGTCCGCATGCGCGTCGCGCTGGTGCAGGAACAGCGGCTTGCCGTTCTCCGCCGCGATCTGCAACTGGCGCTCGAACGCGCGCCGCTGCGCCGGCCGTGGCGAGAAATCGCGGAAGTAGTCCAGCCCGCATTCGCCCACCGCGACCACTTCCGGATGCGCGTGCAGCGCGCGCATCTCGGCGTCGCACTCGTCGGTGTACTCGACCGCGTGATGCGGATGCACGCCGGCGGTGGCGAACAGTTCGCCCGGATGCGCCCGGGCCAGGGTGAGCGCCTGCGGCGAATGCTCGCGGCTGGCGCCGGTCACCACCATCTGCGCCACGCCGTGCGCGCGGGCGCGCTGCATCACCGCGTCCAGATCGTGACCGAAGCTTTCGTGGGTGAGGTTGGCGCCGATGTCGATCAGTTGCATGGAGCGGAAGTCGTGGAGCGGAGGGCGCGTCATTGTAGTCGGCCCGGCGCGCGGAGCCGGTATCCTAGCGGGCCATGCCGTCGCCCGCGCCGTCGCCCGAATTCCCCATCACCCCGCTGCTGCCGGAGATCCGGCGGAGCCTGTCGGCGCATCCGCGGCTGGTGCTGGAAGCGCCGCCCGGTGCGGGCAAGACCACCCAGGTGCCGCTGGCGCTGCTCGACGAACCCTGGGTGCAGGGACGCCGCATCCTGATGCTGGAACCGCGCCGGGTGGCCGCGCGCGCGGCCGCCGGTTTCATGGCGAAGCAGCGCGGCGAGGCCGTCGGTGAAACCGTCGGCTACCGCATCCGCTTCGAGAACAGGATCTCCGCGCGCACCCGCATCGAGGTCGTCACCGAAGGCATCCTGACCCGGATGATCCAGGACGATCCGATGCTCGAATCGGTCGCGGCGATCCTGTTCGACGAATTCCACGAGCGCCACCTGTCGGCCGATCTCGGCCTGGCGCTGGCGCTCGATGTGCAGGCGCAGCTGCGCGAGGACCTGCGCATCGTGGCGATGTCGGCGACCCTGGACGGTGAGCGCCTGGCGCGTTTCCTCGACGCGCCGCGGTTGAGCAGCGAAGGGCGGAGCTTCCCGGTGACGATGGCGCATTTCCCCGCGCGCCGCGACGAGCCCGCCGAAGTGCAGGCGCGCCGCGCGATCGAGCAGGTGCTGGCCTCGCATCCGGGCGACGTGCTGGTGTTCCTGCCCGGCCAGCGCGAGATCGCGCGGCTGGAATCCTTGCTTGATGGTTTGCCGCGTGACGTCGCGGTGCTGCCGCTGCACGGCGAGTTGCCGGTGGAACGCCAGGCCGAAGTGCTGCAACCGGATCCACGCGGCCATCGCCGGGTGGTGCTGGCGACCAACGTGGCCGAGTCCTCGGTGACCCTGCCGGGCGTGCGCGTGGTGATCGACGCCGGACTGGCGCGCGAGCCGCGCTACGACCCCAACAGCGGCTTCGCGCGGCTGGAAGTGGTCGCCATCTCGCAGGCATCGGCGGATCAGCGCGCCGGTCGCGCCGGTCGCGTCGCCGAAGGCTGGGCGTACCGGCTGTGGCCACAGTCGCAGCGGCTGGAACCGCAGCGCCGCCCGGAAATCGCCCAGGTCGAACTGGCCGCGCTGGCGCTGGAACTGGCGGCCTGGGGCAGCGATCAGTTGCGTTTCGTGGATCCGCCGCCGGCCGGCGCGCTCGGCGCGGCGCGCGAATTGCTGCAACGGCTGGGTGCGCTCGGCGACAGCGGCGGCGTCACCGCGCTGGGCCAGCGGATGCTGGCGCTGGGCACGCATCCGCGGCTGGCGGCGATGCTGCTTTCGACGCCGCCAGGTGCGACTCGCGCGTTGGCTTGCGATCTGGCGGCGCTGATCGAAGCGCGGGATCCGCTGCGCGGCGGCGGTGATGCCCTGGCCGCGCGCTGGCGTGCGCTGGCGGCGTTCCGCCAGGGCAGGGCGCCGGCGGATGCGCATCGTTCCGCGCTTGCCGCCATCGACGCCGCATCCAGGCAATGGCGTCGGCGCCTGCGCGAGGACGCGCCGCCGCCATCGACCGTCGAGGCGCACCTGCTGGGTGATCGCCTGAGCCATGCCTATCCCGACCGCATTGGCTACCAGCATCCGCAGGATCCGCGCCGCTATGCGCTGGCGAACGGACGCATGGCGCGCCTGTTCGACGACAGCGCTTTGTTCGGCGAACCCTGGATTGTCGCCAGCGAACTGCGTTACGAAGCCAAGGATGCACTGATCCAGCGCGGCGCGCCGGTCGACGAAAGCTTCCTGCGCGCGGAGTTTCCGGACCGCTTCGTCACCGAGGACGCGGTGCGCTGGGATGCCGGCAAGCGCGCGTTGAACGCGCAGCGTGAAACCCGCTTCGACCGCATCGTGCTGGAAGCGCGTTCGACCGGCCGGGTCGATCCCGCGTTGGCCGCGCAGGCGCTCACCGACGCGGTGCGCGAACTCGGCCTGGACGCCTTGCCGTGGAGCGAATCGCTGGGGCAGTGGCGCGAACGCGTGCGCTGCCTGCGCGAATGGATGCCCGAGCTCGGCCTGCCGGATCTGTCCGACGAGGCCCTGCTGGCGGATCTGGACCGCTGGCTGCGGCCCGCCTTCGCCGGCAAGAGCCGGCTGGATGCGCTCGACGAATCCGAGCTGGCCGAGGCCCTCAAGTCGCCGCTGGACTGGTCGCTGCGCCAGCGCGTCGACGCGCTCGCCCCGACCCGCATCACCGTGCCTTCGGGCATGGAACGGCGCATCGAATATGCGCACGGGCAACCGCCGGTGCTGGCGGTGAAGCTGCAGGAACTGTTCGGCCTGGCCGAAACGCCGCGCATCGCCGACGGTCGCGTCCCGCTCACCCTGCACCTGCTCTCGCCGGGCGGACGCCCCTTGCAGGTGACCCAGGACCTGCGCGGCTTCTGGGAACGCACCTACCCGGAAGTGAAGAAGGAAATGAAGGGCCGCTACCCCAAGCACCCCTGGCCCGACGACCCCTGGACCGCCCAGGCCACCCACCGCGCCAAGCCGCGCGGTACCTGAAATCACAAGCCCTCTTCCCTGTGGGAGCGACGTCAGTCGCGAAGGGGCTTTCCCGCGAGCGTCCATCGCGACTGACGTCGCTCCCACAGGATCACAGGAACGCCGCCACAGCCATTCAGCCACCGGTCGGCGCGCGCGTGGTCCGCTAACGGGCCGTGAACATCCCCGGATGGACACTGGATCCCGTCATCTCCCACAGGACAACGACGATGAGCAAGCTCACCATCATTACCGACCGCGCGCTGGAACTGGTCAGCCAGGCCGGCAGCAGCCTCAAGCAGGCGGTGCCGAAGAACGCGGACAAGTTGTTGCAGACCGGCGTGGTGCTGGGCGCGGCGAGAACCGGCGCCAAGACGGCCGGCAAGTTCATCCGCCGCAACCCGGTGGTGGCCGTCGCGGCGGCGGCCGGCATCGGCCTGCTGGCGTACGCGGCCTACCGCAAGCGCAAGCGCGACGCCGCCGATGCGCCGATCGAAGGCAAGTCGCGCCGCATCGAGGCACGCAAGGTCAACGGCACCGGCCGCGCCGGTCGTCGCGCCGCCGCTTCCCGCACCTCCTCGGCCAACCCCTGACGTAGAGCGGAGCCTGCTCCGCTGCGCGCGATGTTTGCGCCCCGATGCGTCCAAGCCGAGCGAGCTCGGCTCTACAAGACATCGTAGAGCGGAGCTTGCTCCGCTGCGCGCGGTGTTTGCGTATCGATGTGTCCCAGCCGAGCAAGCTCGGCTCTACAAGATGTCGTAGAGCGGAGCTCGCTCCGCTGCGCGTGATGTTTGCGTTCCGATGCGTCCAAGCCGAGCAAGCTCGGCTCTACAAGACGTCGTAGAGCGGAGCTTGCTCCGCTGCGCGCGATGTTTGCGCCCCGATGCGTCCCAGCCGAGCAAGCTCGGCTCTACGTGCGGATTTCCCGCCATCGACCCGGCGCGAGATCGTCCAGCGCGACACCGCCCATCGCCACACGCACCAGCCGCAGGGTTGGCAAGCCGACGGCGGCGGTCATCCGTCGCACCTGCCGGTTGCGGCCTTCGGTGATGCGGACTTCCAGCCAGGCATCCGGCACGGTCTTGCGGAAGCGTACCGGCGGATCGCGCGGCCACAGCGCCGGCGGCGGATCCAGCCGGCGCACCTCCGCCGGCCGGGTCGGCCCGTCGTTCAACGCCACGCCACGCCGCAGCGCGTCCAGCTGCGCGTCGTCCGGCGCGCCTTCCACCTGCACCCAGTAGGTCTTGGCCTGCTTGTGGCGCGGATCGGTCAGGCGATGCGCCAGCCCGCCGTCGTCGGTCAGCAGCAGCAGCCCTTCGCTGTCATGGTCCAGGCGGCCGGCCGCGTACACCCGCGGCGGCAGGCCGAATTCCGCCAGCGTCCGCCGGGGCGGATCGCCGCGGTCGGTGAACTGGCACAGCACGTTGAAGGGCTTGTTGAACGCAATCAGCACGGAACAACCGCTGGAATCAGGGCTTCACGAAGCGCAGCGTCATCCGATCGCTTTCGCCGATGGCCTGGTACTTCGCCGCATCCTTGGCGTCATGGTTGTTGGTCGGCGGCAGCGTCCACACGCCATTGGGATGATCCTTGGTGTCGCGCGGGTTGGCGTTGACCTCACTCTTGCCGTCCAGGCGGAAGCCGGCCGCCTTGGCCATCGCGATCACCTGCGCTTCGCCGACGTAGCCGCTGTTGTCGTCCGCCGGCACGTCGCGCTTGGCGCGATGCTCGACCACGCCCAGCACGCCGCCGGACTTGAGCACGTCGAAGAAGCCCTTGAACATGCCTTCGGCCTGACCCGCCGAGCGCCAGTTGTGGACGTTGCGGAAAGTCAGCACCAGATCCGCCGAGCCCGGCGTGCCGAACACCGGCGCCGTCGGCGAATAGGTCGTCACCCGGACCTTGTCGTACTGCGCGGGGGAGCCGGCGAGCTTCTTCTCCAGGCCGTCCTTGCTGCGCTGCTGATAATCGCGGCCACGGCCCTCGGCCACCGCCATCGGATCCACCACCGCCGCCACGTACTGGCCGCGTTCGCGCAGGTACGGCGCCAGGATTTCCGAGTACCAGCCGCCACCGGGCGTGATCTCGACCACCGTCTGGTCCGGCTTCAGCCTGAAGAACGTCAGGGTTTCCAGCGGATGGCGGGCATTGTCGCGGGCCACGTTGGCCGGCGTGCGCCAGTTGCCCTTCAGCACCGCGTCGATGCCGGAAGCGGCGTCGGCGGCGGTTGTGGCGGCGTCCTGTGCCTGCGCGATCGCGGGCACGCCCAGGGCCAGCAGCACGGCGAGGCAAATCGAATGCGACTTCATCGGGTGTCCTCCGGGGGAAAAGTGTCGCGAGCCTACCATGCGCCCGCGCTGCGGCATGGCTGAATCCACGCCATCGGCGCCGGCGCGCTTATGTGGAATTTACGCGGGGCGCCCGCGCCCGGAATGGCCTGTTTACGCCACCGCCGCCTAGGCTGACCGGACTGCGCGCAAGCGCGTCCGGAAGCCAGGCATGAACCTGTTGATCATCGAAGGCCCGCACGCATCGGCCGGCCACGCGCCGATGCTGGCGCCGCAGGCCGTGCGCGGCCTGCAATCGCAGGCGCGTGCCTGCGGCCACACCGTGTTCCACTGCCATTGCCCCAGCGTGGACGCGCTGCTGACCGGCCTGCGCGCCGGTTCCAGCCTGGAGGCGCGGATGCTGCTGCTGGATTCCGGCGACATCGCCGCCAACGATCCCGGCCTGCCGGCGTTGCGCGAAACCCTGGATCACCTGTCGATGCCCTACATCGAGGTGCATGACGACAGCGCGCAGGTGCTGGAGACCTATCTGGATCTGCGGCACGCGCCGCTGGCCACGGTCGTGTTCAACCGCGACCGTCCCGCCGGCCACGCGCTGGCGCTGTCCATCGCCCTGCGCCGGCTGGCCATGCCGGCGAACGGCGACGCCTGATCGCTTTCCATTCCTCCCGCCCCACCGGAGTTCTTCCATGTCGTTACTGCTCATCCGCGGCCCGGAGCGCCGCGCCCACCACAGCGAACCGCCGCCCCCGTTGCCGCCGCAGATCCTGCGCGGACTGGCCGAGCGCGCGGCCGTCGCCGGCAAGACCCTGGCGGTGCGCGTATGCGCCAACGAGGCCGAGTACCTGCACGCGCTGGACAGCGCGCGGCGGGCGCACACCGAACTGCTGCTGCTGGATCCCGGCAGCGCCGCCACCAGCGCGCGCCTGCACGAAGCGGTGGGCCACACCGGGATTCCCTACATCGAAGTGCACGACGACGGTTGCGACGCACCCGAACCGCGCCTGCCGCCATCGCCGGCCTGCCTCGCGGTCGCCCAGGGCTATCGCGCGCAGAGCTATACGCTGGCGCTGGAAATGGCACTGGAACACCTGGGCTGCGCCGAATGCGAGTCCGAACGCCATGTCGGTACCTGAGCGGGCAGCGGCCGGAAGCGGCTACTTCGCCGACTACGAGGTCTACGCGATGGGCGAAGCGGTCGCCTGGGGCCAGATCACCCTGGGCTGCGCGGCCAACGATGCCGGCCGCGATCCCGCGGCGCTGATCCGGCGGCTGCGCCAGGCGGCCGCCGACCAGCATGGCGTGGATCCGGGCGAGGTACGCCTGCGCCAGGTCTGCCGGCTCTAGCCGGTGCCGTCCTCGGTACGCCCGTCGATGAGCAGCTCCACGTCCATCAGGGTCGGCTCGTCGGGATCGGCGCGGATGCGGAAGCCCAACTGCTCGCACATCGCCAGCATGGTGCGGTTGTCGCGCAACACCTGGCCTTCCACCGCCGCCAGCCCCAGCCAGCGCGCGTATTCGATCATGATCCGCATCAGCCGCCAGCCGATGCCGTGTCCCTTGAGATCCGAGCGCACCAGGATGCCGTACTCGCCGCGATCGTAGTTGGCGTCGGCGTGCAGGCGCACCGCGCCCAGCATCTGTCCGCTGGCCGGATCCAGCGCCACCAGCGCCATCGAGCGCGCGTAGTCGATCTGGGTCAGGCGGGCGATGAACTCGTGGCTGAAATGGCGCACCGACTGGAAGAAGCGCAGGCGCAGGTCCTCGTCGGTGACGTGGGTGAAGAACTCGCGGAACATCGCGTCGTCCTCCGGCCGCACCGGCCGCACGAACGCGTCGCTGCCGTCGGCCAGGGTGATCGTGCGCTCCCATTCCTTCGGATAGGGGAAGATCGCGAAGCGCGGGTGGCCGCGGCCCTTGTGCAGCTTGCGGCCCGGCGCCACCGCGATGCGCGCGTCCACCGCGATCACGCCGTCGCGATCGGCCAGCAGCGGATTGATGTCCAGCTGGCGGATTTCCGGGATGTCGGCGGCCAGCTGGGCCAGCTTGACCAGCACCAGCGCGATCGCGCGCTCGTCGGCGGCCGGCACGTCGCGATAGGCCTTGAGCACGCGCGAGACCCGGGTGCGGCCGATCAGTTCATGCGCCAGGCGCAGATCCAGCGGCGGCAGCGCCAGCGCCTTGTCGTCGATCACGTCCACCGCGGTGCCGCCGCGTCCGAACACGATCACCGGGCCGAATACCTCGTCGTCGGCGATGCCGGCGATCAGCTCGCGCGCCTTCGGCCGCAGCAGGGTCGGCTGCACCAGCACGCCGCCGATGCGCGCGTCCGGGCGCGCGGCGCGCGCGCGCTGGAGGATGCCGGCGGCGGCTTCGCGCACCGCCTCGGCGCTGACCAGGTTCAGGCGCACGCCGTCGATGTCGGATTTGTGCGGGATATCCGGCGAGAGGATCTTCACCGCCACCGCCAGGCCCTGCGCGAGCAGCGGCCCGGCCACCCGCGCGGCATCGTCCGGATCGCGCGCACGTTGCAGCGGCGCGACCGGAATTCCATAGGCCGCCAGCACATGCGCGGTCGCCAGCGGGTCCAGCCAGTGCTGGCCGTCCTTCAACGCCTGTTCCACCAGCGCGCGCGCCGCGTCGGTGTCCACCACGAAATCCTCGGGCAGGCTGGGCGGCGTCTCCATCAGCGCCGCCTGCGCCTCGCGGTAGCGGACCAGGTGCATGAAGCCGCCGACCGCATCGGACTCGGTCGGATAATTGGGAATGCGCGCGGCATCGAGCACTTCGGCGGCGGCCGGATCGTGGCCCAGCCAGACCGCGAACACCGGCTTGTGCGGTCCATGCGCGGGGCGCGCCCGCAGCAGGCGGGTCATTGCTTCGGCGGTCTCCACCGCCGAGGACAGCACGGTGGGTACGTTGACCGCCAGCAGCGCGTCGTTTTCCGGATCGTCGAGCAGCGCCGCGATGGTGGCGGCGTAGCGTTCGGCGTCGATGTCGGTCAGCAGATCCACCGGATTGCTGCGCGACCAGCCCGCCGGCAGCATCGCGTCCAGGCGGTCGCGGGTATCGTCGGACAGTGCGGCCAGGGTGCCGCCCAGTTCATGCAGGCGATCCACCGACAAGGCACCGACGCCGCCGCCGTTGGTGAGGATCGCCAGCCGGCGCCCGGGAAACGCGCGCAACCGCCCCAGCGTTTCGGCGGCGGAGAACAATTCGTCCAGCGAGCGCACCTGCAACAGGCCCGCGCGCCGGAACGCCGCGTCGTACACCGCGCGCGGGTGCGCCAGGTGCTGCACGTGGGTGCTGTCGGCGGCGGCGCGGCTGCCCATGGCGGAAGGCAGCCCGGATTTCACCACCACCACCGGCTTGGTGCGTGCCGCCGCGCGTGCGGCCGACATGAACTTGCGCGCGTCCTTGATCGCCTCGACGTAGAGCAGGATGGCGCGGGTGCGGTGATCGGTGGCGAAGTAGTCGAGCAGATCGGCGAAATCCACGTCCAGCGCGTCGCCCAGCGACACCACCGCGGAGAATCCGATCGAGCGGCCGACGCTCCATTCCACCAGCCCACCGGAAATCGCGCCCGATTGTGAAATCAGCGCCAGATCACCCGCGCTCGGCAGGCGGCCGGCGAGGCTGGCATTGAGGCGCACGTGCGGGGCGATCACGCCCAGGCAGTTCGGCCCCAGCACGCGCAGGCCCTTCTCGCGGGCGATCGCTTCCAGTTGCGCGGCCGGCGAGTCCGGTCCCGAACCCATCGCAGCGGTCAGTACCGCGACCGCACCGGCACCGCATTCGGCCGCCTCGCGGGCGATGCCCGGCACCGTGGCCGGCGGAGTGGCGATCACCACCAGATCCGGCTTCCACGGCAGCTCCCGCAATCGCCTGGCGGTGGTCACGCCGTCGATCGTGGCCGGATGCAGGTTGACCAGGCCGATGGGGCCGGCGAAACCGGCTTCCAGCAGGTTGTTGATCACCGCGCGTCCGACCGAACGCGGCCGCGACCGGCTGCCGACCACCGCCACCGAAGTGGGCCGGAAGATGGATTGCAGGCGGTAGGTGCTCATTGGACTCGGCGGCGCGGTTGACGGGACAGGGCCGGGGCGACCCCGGCCGACGCATCAAAGGTAACGCGCCCGACGTCACCGGGCCATGATCGGATCGCTGGCGACGATCGTCCTGATACGCGATCCTGTGCGACCGGTGGCATGGCCTAGGCCAGCTTCAACGCATCCGGATACGGCGGAGTGTCGGGATAATCGCCGGCCGCCAGCCGTGCCTGCAGTTCGCGCCACCAGCCGGCACGGAACAGATCGCCATGCGCGGCGCGCAATGCGCTCGCCTGTGGGGCGGGCAGTCCGAGGAACTGCGCGAAGCGTTCCGGAAACACGTCGCCCGGACCGACGTAGAACCACGGTCCGTCCGCCATTTCCTCTTCATAACAGGTGGGTTGCGGCCAGTCGCGGAAGTGGCAGTCGGTGACCAGGCACAGTTCGTCGTAGTCGTAGAACACCGCGCGGCCGTGCCGCGACACGCCGAAGTTCTTCAACAGCATGTCGCCGGGGAAGATGTTGTTGCGCGCCATGTCCTTGATCGCCTGGCCATAGTCGATGGCGGCGGCGAGCGCGGCCTCCGGCTTCTGCTCGCGCAGGTACAGGTTGAGCGGGCGCAGTCGTCGCTGCACGTAGCACAGGTGGATGATCAGATCGTCGCCGTCCTCGGTGATGCCGTGCCCGCAGGTGGACAGCAGTTCCTCCAGCAGGGCCGGGGCGAAGCGCGCGCGCGGGAAGCGCAGGAAGCGATAGGGCTGGGTGTCCAGCAGGCGGCCGACGCGATCCAGGTGGAACACCAGGTTGTAGCGATCCTCCACGTCCTTGCGGCTGACTTCCTTGGGATAGGCGAAGCGGTCGCGGATGATCTTGAACACCAGCGGATAACTGGGCAGGGTGAACACCGCCATCACCATGCCCGGCGTGCCCTCGGCCTGCACCAGCTGCTCGCCGGCCTGGGTGTCGAAATGATGGAAGAAGGTACGGAAGCGCTCGGTCTTGCCCTGCTTGGCCCGACCCAGCACCGTGTAGATCTCGTCGATCGGCTTGCCCGGCAGCAAAGAGCGCAGGAACACCACCGCGTCGCCGACGGTGGACAGATCCGCATGGAAATAGCTGCGCGAGGTGCCGAACAGGTGCGCCACGTCGCTGCGCCGGGTCAGCACGGCTTCCGCCTTCAGCTTGCCGTCGTCGTTGACCAGCGCGATCACGCAGGGCGAGAAGCGGTGTTCGCCGAACACCCGGCCGACCAGGTAGGCGCGGCGTTCGCGGTAGAACACCGTGTCCAGCAGCTCGATGCCGCGCACCGGATTCTCGCCCCAGTGCGCCAGGTCGTCCTGCAGGCGGATCGCGATCGATGCCGCGCAGCGGGTGCGGTGCGCGTAGGGAATATCGAAGCGGTAGTCGCCCAGCACCCGCATGAAGGTATCGGTGGGCCGCTGTTCGGACACCGCATAGCTGTGCCGGGCGACCGGGTGGGTGATGGCGTCGGTCGGTTCGACGTCCATCGCGATGAACTCGATCGACGGATCCACGCCGCGGGTCTTGAAGAAGCGCCGGGTCAGGGTGTTGTAAAAGGTCTTGTACAGCTCGCGGTCGATCAGGTCGGCGATCAGGCGATCGTAGCCGTCGCGCACCGCCGACCACAGCGTGCGGTCGTGGGCGTGATCCAGCAGCGCCGCCTGCAGGCGCAGGGCGCATTCGGCGATGCATTCGTCGTACAGCTCGATGCGCTCGACCGCATCGGCGCGCGCGCCGGCCCAGTCCATGGTCTCGAACCGGTGGCGCGCGCGCTGGGTGACCTCGGCGAAGCGCGCGTGATAGTCGGCGAACGCGTCGTGGATGAGGGTGGCGATGACGGTCGGCTGGATCATGCGTCCACCCGCGCCTGGTCCAGCACCCACTTGCGCACGGTCTGGAAGTCCGGATGCGCCAGGCTTCGCTCCGGATAGACCAGGTAGTGGGCGAAGTCGGCCTGCAGGCATTTGCCGGTCAGCGGCACCAGCCGGCCTGCCTTGATCAGTGGTTCGGCCAGCGTGAGCCGCGCGAGCGCCACGCCCATGCCCTGCGCCGCGGCCTGGTGCAGGGTCTCGGTATCGTCGAACTGGGCCACGAAGCGGCGCGGCGCCTCGCCGCCGAACTCGGCGAACCATTCCTTCCAGCGATCGGAGGGATCCCCCAGCAGCGGCAGGCTGCCGATGCGCGCGAGCGCGGGCTTGCCGTGGCGCTTGAGGAAGGCCGGGCTGGCGACCGGCTGGATCCATTCGGGGAACAGCAGTTCGGCGCGCACGCCGGGCCAGCGGCCGCCGCCCAACCGCAGCGCCACGTCCACCGGTTCGCGATCGAAATCCACCACGTGCGTGCTCGATTGCAGGTTCAGGCCGAGCTCCGGATTGGCCGCCAGGAAATCGGGCAGGCGCGGCACCAGCCAGGCGGTGGCCATCGATGGAATCAGGCTCAGGGTGATGACGTGATCGTTGCGCGCCGACATCCGTTGCAGTGCGTGGCCGATCGCATCCAGCGGCGTGGCCACCGCGTCGAACAGGCGCTGGCCTTCCGGGGTCAGTTCGACCCCGCGCGGTCCGCGCGCCAGCAGCTTGTGGCCGACGCGCTCCTCCAGCAGCCGCATCCGGTGGCTGAGCGCGCTCACCGTCAGGTGCATGGCCTCGGCCGCCCGGGTCAGGTTCTTCAACCGCGCGGCGGTGACGAAGGCATCGATCTGGTCCAGCGGCAAACGGCTCATTCGGATTGATCCATGTTGAACCCGGCTCAAGGCTGGCTTGCGGAGGTTTCGCTTTTTCGGCAATCAGGATGAGCCTAACTTTGCTCCTGTTCAAGCCGGACGTCCCGGCGGCAGGAGAATCCCATGCGTACCGAAACGAAACATTCGTGGTGGCGTGAACTGGGCGCCGTCAGCCAGGGCATGCTGTTCCTCGATGGTCACATCGCCAGTACCGAAGCGCTCCGCGCGGGCGACGGCGAGCAGCGCCCGGCGCGGCGGCCGGTCCCGCCCGAACGCCACGAGCGTGCCCTGCGGGTACTGCACGCACGTCGGCGACGCGAGATGACCGCGCTGTCGCTGTTCCGGTGAGCCCGCGGCGTCGGCTCGGGAGCGCACTTCTCCACCTCCTGTTTGATCAGCCATTCGGCTGTTGAAAGCCAAAGGGGAACCAGGGGCCGA
>OFDB01000025.1_pt1 | contig 56354 bp, 55 predicted proteins | sample 1521001 | NCBI WGS metagenome assembly OFDB01 (sample SAMEA2532531, study PRJEB24079) | metagenome | biome: bacteria; feature: seaside; material: soil | place: India | collected 2012-02-01 | depth 0.1 m | reverse complement strand
GACCGCGCAGGGGAACCCGCTTTGCCTCCCCCTTCGAAGAAGGGGGACTGAGGGGGATTTGCTCTAGCTTGTCCTCGATCGTGTTCCCGCGCTGCTCCATTGCCGATACATCGCGGCACTCCTACAGCAGCATAAAAAAGCCCGGCCATTGGCCGGGCTCTTTCGTTTTTCAAACTCATCAACGCATTACTTGAACAGCGTCTCCGGGTATTCCGGCTTCTGTTCGCGGGCCAGCAATTGCTGCAGGCCCAGCGTGGGCGTTATCTCGCCATGCAACACGGCGCGGACCGCGCTGGAGATCGGCAGATCGATGTCGTGCCGTTCGGCTTGACGCATGACTTCGTCGGCGGCCTGCATCGATTCGACCACCTGGCCGATTTCGCGGATCGCTTCCTGGATCGGCTGGCCGCGGCCCAGGGCCAGGCCCAGCCGTCGGTTGCGCGACAGATCGCCGGTGGCGGTGAGCACCAGATCGCCCAGGCCGGCCAGGCCCATCAGGGTTTCCGGCTTGCCGCCTATCGCCGCAGCCAAGCGCAGCATTTCGTTGAGGCCACGGGTGATCAGGCCGGCGCGGGCATTCAGTCCGAGCTGCATGCCATCGGCGACGCCGGTGGCCACGGCCAGCACGTTCTTCATCGCGCCCCCCAGTTCCGCCCCCACCATGTCGTCGCCGGTGTAGGCGCGAAATGCCGGACCATGCAGCACTTCGGCCATCAACTGGGCGAAGCCGGCGTCATGTCCGTGCACGGTGACCGCGGTGGGCAGGCCGAGTGCGACTTCCTTGGCGAAGGACGGTCCGGTGACCACGGCCAGCGGCACGTCCGCGCCCAGGATTTCCTCGGCGACCTCGTGCAGGAAGCGCCCGGAACCCGGTTCGAAGCCTTTGGTGGCCCAGGCGACACCAGCACCGGCCGGCCGCAGCGGAGCGATCAGCTTCAGCGTTTCGGTGAACGCATGCGAGGGCACCACCACCAGCACCAGTTCGGCGCCTTGCATGGCGGTGGCGAGATCGGTGGTGGCGCGCAGGCTTTCCGGCAGTGCGATGCCCGGCAGGTAGCGCGGGTTCTCGTGCTGCGCGTCGATCGCGGCCGCGACTTTTTCGTCGCGGCCCCACAACACGACCTGATGGCCGTTGCGGGCCATCAGAGTCGCCAGCGCGGTGCCCCAGGAGCCCGCGCCGAGGACGGCGATCCTCAGCGAATCAGCCATGCGTCACCCCCATCGGCGCGATGCGCGCCACGACGGGATTGTGCCTCATGAATCAGGCGTTGCCCGCCGGTTCCGTGTTGGCCAGTTCACCGTCGCCGCCCTGCTGCGCGGCGCGCTGGCGCAGGGTTTCGGCGTACAGGGCGTCGAAGTTGATCGGCTGCAGGAAGAACGGCGGGAAGCCGCCGGCCTGGACCAGGTCGCTGACCAGCTGGCGCACGTACGGGAACAGGATGTTCGGGCACTGGGTGCCGAGCAGCACGTCGACCGCCTGCGGCTCCAGGCCGACCAGACCGAAGATGCCGGCCTGCTGGACTTCGGCCACGTACGCGGTCTTGTCGCCGGCCTTGCAGGTCAGGGTGACGCCGAGCACGACTTCGAACGCGTTCTCGTTCAGGCGCTGCACGCGCTGGTTGAGGTTGAGCTGGAGGTCCGGCTGCACGTTCTCCGTGAAGATGGCCGGCGCACCCGGGACTTCGAACGAAACGTCCTTGACGTAGATCTTCTCGACGGTGAACGCGGCGCCAGCTTCGGCCGGCGCGACGGCGCCGTTGTTGGTTTCTTCGGACATTTCGGAACTCCGGGAATTCGGTTGAACGGAAAGTAAAGAGGGTGATTATGGCATGTCTTGGCGACGCGCCCGCCCGGAATCAAGGGCGGCTCAGCGGCCCTTGATCAGCGGCAGGTCGGCCTGCTGCCAGGCGGCGATGCCGCCATCCAGCCAATACACCTGGGTGAAGCCGGCCTTCTTCAGGCGCTTGGCCGCGTCCGCGGACGCCTGGCCGTTGCGGCAGACCATGACCACCGGCAGCGCCTTGGCCGGGGAGAGCAGCTTGCTCTCGGGATCGAACTGGCTGGGCGCGACGTTGCGGCTGCCGGCGATGTGGCCCTTCTCGAAGTCGCCGGTGGCCGACAGGTCCACCACCAGCGCGTTCTCACGATTGATGAGACCAGTGAGTTCGGCCGGGCGCAGGGCCTTGTAGCCGCGGAACAGGCGGGCGATTTCGGTGTAGATGATCACCACGGTCAGGCCGACGAGCAGCAGCGACAGGACCGGGCTATGGGCGACGAACGCCTGCAGTTTTTCGAAACTCACGGGAATACGCGGGTCTGGGCAAACCGCGATTGTCGCATAGCGGCGCGGACTGCGGCGGGGGCGCTACTCGCCTTCCCAGAAGTCCGGCAGGCCCCCCACCAGCCACCAGCGCTTGGCCCCGGCATCCCAGCGCCAGCGCTCGCGATAGCGCAGGGTCCGCTCGGCCTGGGTGTGGCGGTTGATCACCCGGACCTCGATCAGGCGCACGACCACGTCGTCCGGTTCCACCAGGCTGGACAGGTCGCGGTAGCCCGAGACCTGGATCTGTTCGTAGCGCCGCAGCTCGAACTCGCCCATCGGATGCGCCGCGGCGTAGGCGGGTTCGACGAAGCGCCACGCGCCCTCGAAATCGCCCCAGCGGATTGCGGCCGCGTAGGCGTTCTGCATCTGCTCGAGCTTGCCCCGCTGGCGCGCACCAGCCGCCTGCGCGCCGAACACGACCATCGCCAGGACCAGTGCCAGCATCCACCGCAGGCTCATCCGCATCGGTTCTTCCTCCCCTCGGGTCCGGCCATCCTACCGCCTGGCGATGGCGACGAAACGGCCGCTCAGGGTGGTGGCCGCGCCGCCGTCGGGCAGGCGCACCGCCGCTTCGACCTGGATCCGCGCCCGTCCGCGCTGGCGCAGGGTGGCCAGGAAGGCGTCCCAGGACTCGCCCGGCGCGAGTCGTGCTTCGGCCTGAAGATCCGCACGCAACGGCGCCAGATAGCGGATGTTGCTGTCCGCCACGTAGACCTCGGCGGATTCGCCGGCCAGCTCCAGGCCGAGCGTCACCCGTCCCCAGCCGGCCACGGTCATCAGCGAAGTCAGGCTGCCTCCGAACGCGGTGCCCTTGTCGTTGACGTTCTGTGCCAGCGGTGCCGTGAGATGCAATACACCATCCGCGTAGCCGGCAACCTCCACCCGCATGGCGGCCACCGGCGGCATCTCGCGGCAGTGTGCACGCAGGTGTTCCAGCGCAGCTTCGGCATTCATCACGGATAATCCGCCCATGGCTTCCGGTAAAGACGCAGGATGGTACGTGATCTCGCTGCGACCGCAGGGCGGGCACGCCGCGCTGCGCCGCGCGGCGGCACGCCGCGGTGCCGGGCTGCTGGCGCTGTCGCCGTGGCGGATCGTCGTGCGCGAGGACGAAGCCACGCGCGCCTCGCTGGCGCGTGCCCTGCAAGGCGAGTTCGTGTTGTTCACCAGTCCGGCGGCCGTGGCCGCCGCCGCGCGCCTGCAGCACCTGCAGGCCGCGCCGGGACAGATCTGGCTGGCCGTGGGCAGCGGCACCGCGCGCGCGCTGCGCCGCCTTGGCATCGGTCAGGTGCTGGCGCCTGCGCGGATGGACAGCGAAGGCCTGCTGGCCCTGCCCGAACTGCAATCGATCGCGGGCAGGCGAATCGGCTTCGTGACCGCGCCGGCTGGCCGCAACCTGCTGGCGCCCGGCCTGATGGCGCGCGGCGCCCACCTGGAACGCGCCGACGTTTATGAACGACGGGACGTTGTTTTGTCGCCGCGCGGCCTGCACGCGCTGGAACACCTGCGCGCGCCGGCCTGCGTGTTGATCAGCAGCGGTGGCGCGCTCGAACGGCTCGTGGCGCAACTGCCGCCCGCGGCGCTGGAAACGCTGCGTGGCCTGCCGGCGATCGCCGCCAGCGATCGCCTCGCGACGCAGGCATCGCAAACCGGTTTCCGGCGCGTGCTGCAAGCCGCCGGGCCACGCAACGCGCACATGCTGGATGCCGCGGAAACCGCCCTGTCGCGGCCTGATCCGCTAGCATGAGCCCACGACGCCCGCCAGAACGACAACAAGGACGGTCGAGTGAACGACGAAAATCCTTCCCCTTCTCCTTCCGGTAACCGGGACCGCCGCGGCGGCCGCGGCGCCTTCATCTGGCTGCTGGTACTGATCGCGCTGGCCGCCATTGCCGCGCTGGGCTGGCGCGGCTGGAAGGCGCGCGACGCGCAGGCGCAGGCACAGGCCGCCGATGCCGCGCAACGCCTGGGCGCCATCGAGCAGCGGCTGGAATCCGTGCGTCGCGATCAACGGACCCTGACCCAGCGTGTCCAGGATGCCTCCGCGACCAACCGCGTGCTGCGCGATGAAGTGCTGGGCCTGGGTCAGCGCGGTGCGCTGCTCGAGGAAAGCGTCGCCAAGCTGTCCGACCCGAGCCGCCATGGCGCGCAGGCGCTGCGCCTGGACGAAGTGGAAATGCTGCTGTCGCTGGCCGGGCAGCGGCTGAGCGTGGCCGACGACCGCGACGGCGCCCGCCGTGCCTACGCGCTGGCCGCCGGTGCGCTGGACGGTATCGACGATCACCGCCTGCTCAACCTGAAGCAGACGCTCACGCAGGAACGCCAGGCACTGGACGCGCAAGGCGCGGGTCCGCGCGCGCGCCTGAGCCAGCAACTGGATGCGTTCGGCGCCGGCCTGACGGGCCTGCCGCGACGCCCGGCGGCTTCGACCGCGGCGACGGAACAGCGCCGCTGGCAGCGCTGGCTGGCGCCGCTGGTGGACGTGCGGCCCAGCCGCCAGGCCGCGTTCGTCGCTCCTTCCGATCGCAATGCCGGCGAAGCCGCGCTGCGCATCGAGATCAGCCTGGCGCACGCGGCGCTGGAACGCGGCGACGTGGCCGGCTTCCACGCTTCGCTGAACCGCATCGATCAATGGCTCACCCGGTTGTGGCCGGATTCACCGGCGCTGCGTCAGGGTCGCCAGCAGTTGGCGGCGATGCGCCGGCTGCCGCTGCGCGGCGACAGCCCGCTGCTGGGCAGCACCCTGGAACAGCTGCGCAGCCTGCGCAGCGCGGGCTTCACCGCGCCGTCTCCCGCTCCCGCCGCGACCCGACCGGAGGAGGCCACGCCATGAAGGTGTTCCGTACCACCATCGTCCTGCTGATCCTGCTGGCCGTCGGCGTATTTGCCGCTCAATGGCTGGCGCAGGAACACACCCGCGATTTCGGCCGGGTCTTCGTGGAGTTCGGCGGCAACGACTGGGAAACCGACGTGCCGCGCGCGCTGTTGTCGCTGCTGCTGGTGGCTGGCGTCGTCTGGCTGTTGCTCAAGCTGCTGACCCTGCCGTTCCGCGCCTGGGCGCGGCATCGCCGGAAGCAGGCGCGCGCGCGCCTGATCGAGGGCCTGGACAATCTGCACGGTGGTCACTGGAACCGCGCGGAAAAGTTGCTGGAACGCGCCGCCGAGGACGACGAGGTGGGCGCGGTCGCGCGAATCGCCGCGGTGCGCGCGGCCGATGCCCGCGAAGACGAGGCGGCGGCCCGGCGCCACCTGGAAGCGCTCGCGCAACGCAGCGCGGCGGCGCATGCGCTGACCGCCGCCGATCGCGCGCTGGCGCGCCAATCCCCGATCGAAGCACTGACCGCGCTGGAATCCCCTTCCGCGCAACCGCTGCCGCCGCGAGGATTGTCGCTGCGCGCGCAGGCGCTCACCCAACTCAACCGCAGCGGCGAAGCCTATGGCCTGCTGGGCGCGATGAAGCAGCAGCAGTCGCTGTCGAGCGGCCGGCTCGATGCGCTGGAAAAGGAACTGGCGGCGCGTGCGGTGCGCGAGGCCGGCGACGCCAACGTGCTGGCGGAGCGCTGGGAAACCCTGTCCAAACCACTGCGCAATGATCCCGCGGTGGTCGCCGCCTACGCCGAACGCGCGGCCGCGATGCGCTGGGAAGACGCCGCCATCCGCAGCCTGGAATCGGCCATCGATGCGCGCTGGGACGAATCCCTGGTCGCCCTGTACGGACGACTGCAAGTGGGCAAGGCCGATTCGCGCCGGGCCAGTGCGCAGCGCTGGTTGCAGGCGCACCCGGCCAGCCCCGCGCTGCTGGTCACGCTGGCGCGACTTGCCCGCCAGCAGGGACAGTGGCCGCAGGCGCAGGAATTCCTGCACCGCGCGCTGGCGCAGGGAGCCGGGGCGGACGCATGGGAAGAACTGGGTGAAGGTTTCGCTGCCGTTGGCGACGAAGCCAGCGCGCGGCGCAGTTTCGCCAACGCGTTGCGTGCGCTGCGCGGCGAGCCGGCGATCGAACTGCCGGGGCGCGACATGAAGCAGAAGATTTTCGATGCGGCGGTGGTCGAGGAACGCGACGAACACGGCCTGCCGCGCCTGCGCGGCTGACAAACCGCGCATCCCGCACACCGGGTGGGATAGAGGTAGGAGCGGCCTCCGGCCGCGAGCTGTTCCGCGGGCTCGTCCCCGATTGCCTCGCGCGTCCACGAGAAGGAGCTCGCGCCGGGACGGCGCTCCTACCCGGTCGTGTATGTGCGAATCAGCGCTCGATGATCGCGACCACGCCCATGCCGCCGGCGGTGCAGATCGACACCAGGCAGCGGCCGCCGCCGCGCTGCTTCAGTTCCTTGGCGGCGGTGGCGACGATGCGCGCGCCGGTCGCGGCGAACGGATGGCCCGTGGCCAGCGAGGAGCCGTTCGGATTCATCTTCTCCGGATCGATCCGGCCCAGCGGCGCGTCCAGGCCCAGCCGGTTGCGGCAGTAGTCCTCGCTTTCCCACGCACGCAGGGTGCACAGCACCTGCGCGGCGAAGGCTTCATGGATTTCGTAGAAATCGAAATCCTGCAGCGTCAGTCCGTGGCGCTTGAGCATTTCCGGCACCGCGACCGTCGGCGCCATCAGCAGGCCCTCGCCATGCACGAAGTCGACCGCCGCCACCTGTGCGTCGCGCAGGTAGGCCAGCGGTTCGTGTCCGTGCGCGCGCGCCCATTCCTCGCTCGCCAGCAGCACCGCGGCGGCGCCGTCGGTCAGCGGGGTGGAGTTGGCCGCGGTCAAGGTGCCGCGGCCGGACGTCTTGTCGAATGCCGGCTTGAGCGTGGCGAGTTTTTCCAGCGAGGTGTCCGGACGCAGGATGTTGTCGCGCTCCAGGCCGCGGAACGGCGCGATCAGATCACTGAAGAAACCGCGCTCGTAGGCCGCCGCCAGCTTCTTGTGCGAGGCCACCGCCAGTTCATCCTGCGAATCGCGGGAGATGTTCCATTCCTTGGCCATGTCCTCGCAGTGATCGCCCATGCTCTTGCCGGTACGCGGCTCGGCCACGCCGGGGAACTCGGGCTTGAGCTCGCTGAACTTGAAGCCCTTCACCAGCGTCCTGATCTTGTCCTGCGTGGTCTTGGCGCGATTGGCGGCGAGGATGCGCGCGCGCAGTTTCTTGCCGTAGACGATCGGCACGTCGGAAGTGGTGTCCGAACCGCCACCGATGCCCGATTCGATCTGCCCGAGCGAAATCTTGTTGGCGACGGTAATGATGCTGTCCAGGCTGGTACCGCAGGCACGCTGCAGGGTGATGCCCGGCGTCAGCGGTGAAAGTCCGGAGGACAGCGTGGCTTCACGGCCCAGGTTCCAGTCGCTGGAATGCTTGATCACCGCGCCCATCGCGACTTCGCCGAGCTGCTGGCCATGCAGGCCGAAGCGTTCGACCAGCGCGCCGAGCGTGCGCACCGACATCCCCAGGTTGCCGACATCCGCGTAGGCGGTGTTCTGCCGGCAGAACGGAATGCGGACGCCACCGAGGATGGCGACGGGACGGGCGGCTGGCATGGAAGACCTCATCACGGTGCGGTGGTTCGGAAGCCGCGGCGGCGGCAGGCATAATGCGAGAGTGTAATGCCCCCCTCCATCGCCGCCAAACCGTGATATGACCGCATCCGCAACGACCGCCGACGTGAAGGGATTCCTGGCGCTGGAACTGTCCGCCGGCGCGCCACCCGCACAGGCCGCGCTCAGGCCCGCCGAAGCCGCCCAGCTGGTGGAGCGGGTCGGGCGCGATCTGGCCACGCTGGTGCCCGCCATCCGCGATCTGGATCTGACCCTGGCCGCGGCGCATTTCGACCCCGCCGAGGCGCTGCGCCCGGGCTGGCCGCTGCATCGTCGCCTGCAGGAGCTGCAGCAGCGCGCGCCCGGCCGCAACAGCGGTCCACGCATGATCGCCTTCGGCGCGGACGAGCACGGAGAAGTGCCGCTGCCATTCGCCGCCGAGAACGATCTGGCCGGCGGGCCGCTGCGCGTGCTGCCGTTCCTGCTGAGCGGCGAGGACCATACGGTTTCCGAAGTTGCCGAACGGTTGGAAGCGATCCTGCTGGAGACCGGCATGGCCCAGGCCGATACCGCGCTGCTCGCGCAGCAGGTCTTCGGCGCGCAGATCGAACATGCGCGCTACCTGACCCTGCACGATCTCGCCGCCATGACCTCGATGCAGTACGGCCACGGCGGGCTGGATCCGCTCTGGCCGATCATCGAGACCGCGCTGCTCGCGCCGGATCGCGAGGAATGGCTGGACGCATCGCCGGAACCGCTGCTGCGTTACCTGGAAGGCGAAGTGCGCATCGCGCTGTTCGAGCCTTCCGCCTGGCGCGCGCGCTATGCGCCGCAGGAAGCCACCGAGGAGCGGCTGGAACGCGCCTACAACCATTTCCTCGCCCGCCAGCAGCAGTTCGCCGCGGTGCTGGAAGCACATGGCATTCCGGTGCTGTTCGCGCACTGCGGCAATGGCGAGGACGCACGTCGATTGCTATCCAGTTAGCCTGTCCTCAGGCTAACCCGCCAACAGCCAAATGCGGCGCGACCGAGTCCGCCGCCAAGTGGATATCCCGATGCACCGAAGGATGGGCGTGGGCTTCGCAGTCACTTGAGCCCTCGAATGAAACTCCCCCACCCACGTCCTTCCAACTGGCTTCGTCAATCACACGCATGGTCAAGGATAGTTCGCACAGACCCGATGCAAGCCACGCAAGATCTGCGCGCGTTACGGCAGCGATCTTGGTCAATGATTTCACACTTGGCGCATGCTTTCCCGTTTCCCAATGCCCCACCGTGGAGTGTGAGACGCCTAATTCGCTCGCAAGTTCGCGGATACTCAATTCTGCTCTCAGGCGCGCATGACGTATTCGAGTATGCAACTTCAAAGATTTACTCCTTTTGTCCAAACCGTCTAGGCCACCTAGTCAAATGAGTTCTATCCATTGACGTTCTACCACGCTAGATAAAATGATGAAAACGCCTGGGCACTTCACTACGTCAACAGCAAATGGAGTTAGCAATGCGTGAACTGAACCAATATGAGATTGAAAATGTCAGTGGCGGCCTGAGGGCAGTCGGCTACGGCGTACTTTCGGGATTTATCGTGGACGCACTGAAATGGGCAGGTCGCGAAATCCCCGCCCACTATGCCCGCTCTGAGGTTGCCTTCAGGGACGATCCCCGCGGACGTGGACGGGCACTTCTGTAAGTTCCGACGTGCCCCCGGGTGCTGCTTCGAACTGAGCGGCACCCGGAGTTTTATCTGGAAACAAAATGGCGTGGTCAGAAAGAATGAAACGCGCGCTCATCATGGCGTCGATGAGCTTCTCATCCGGACTAGCGATCTCAGCCATACTCTTCACCTGCGGCTTCGAGGTCTTCCCCGGAAAGGAACAACCCACTTTTGACTCGGTTTTCCTGTTACTTATTTCTGGCGTACTGATCGCTCCACTTTTTGAAACCTTGTTGATTCTTTTCATCTTCCATCTGCTCAGAACAACCTTCACTTCAAAGTTGGCAAGCTATGTGGCCGCCATAATCATGGTGGGCTTCCATGTGCTGATCGCTCCCTTGTGGGGAGTTGTAATTGCCATTCCCTTTCTTATCTTCACTCATCCCTTCCGTGTAGAAGCATTAAGCACCAAGGAAGCGTGTTTGCTCTCGGCCTTGAGTCACGCGCTCCATAACGCTGCCGCAATCGGCATCTATTTTCTGTTTTCGCGGCTGCATTGATACCGGGAGGCGATCTGGCCTCCCGGTACTTCGCCATCGCTACCTACTGGGTGACGGTGATGATCCCGCAGGCCACACGCGCACCGGCATTGCCGGCCGGCTGGCTGGTGTAGTCGTCCGGCGAGCCATGCACGATCAGCGCTCGTCCGGCGATATCGTTAGGCGCGCCGCCACCGAGGGTCACGCCGGTGAGGTGCACATTGATGCGCGCCACGCCCTCGGCATTGGCGGTGACATTGTCCATGTCGCCGGCATGGTGCGCGCCGCCGCCGGCCTTGCCGTGGGTGGTGCCGGTCGGATTGAAGTGCGGGCCGGCGCTGCTGGCGTCCACCGCGCTGCAATCGCCCTTCTCGTGCACATGGAACCCATGCACGCTGCTGGCCGGCAGGCCACCGACTTCGCCGGTCAGATGCACGCCATCGGCCATCGGCACCAGGGTGATCTTGCCGCTGACCAGGCTGCCGGAGGCCGAGGCGAGGTTGGCGATGCCCTGCTTGGCGGTGCTGGCGGCGGCGGGGGCGGCAGGCTGTTCGGCCGGCTTCGGATTGCTGCCGCAGGCGGCAAGCGCGACGGCGGTGACGGTGGCGAGCAGTGCGGTACGCATGGCGATCTCCTGAAAGCGTGAGCACGCAAACGTAACCTCAGCTTCATTCAGGTGCAATGAATTCAGCGCCGCTTGCGCCCCGGCCCCAGCTTGCGCGTCACCGTGTTGCGTCCCACGCCCAGCCGCGTCGCCGCTTCGGCGCGCCGCCCCTGGGTGAATTCCAGCGCGACTTCCAGCAAGGTCCGATCGAAGCGCTCACGCGCCTCGGCGTGCAGTCCGTCGGCGCCTTCGGACAGGCGCGTGCGCGCCCAGCGCGCCAGCGCTTCATCCCAGTCGCCCGCCGAAGCCACCGGCACACCTTGGACACCGCCGCGCGGCAGCACCGCTTCCAGATCGGCGCCGCTGATGACGTCGCCCGGCGCGAGCGCGGCCAGTCGCCAGCACACGTTTTCCAGTTCGCGGACGTTGCCGGGCCAGGTATACGACTGCAATAACGCCTGCGCCGCCTGCGAGAAGCGCTTCGGCGCGATGTCCAGCTTGCGGGTGGCGGCGGCGAGGAAGTTGTCGGCCAGCTGCGGCACGTCGGCCAGGCGTTCGCGCAGCGGTGGCAGTTGCAGGCGCACCACGTCGAGGCGGTGCAGCAGGTCGGCGCGGAAGCGGCCTTCGGCGACCAGCGTTTCCAGATGCTGATGGGTCGCGGCGATTACCCGTACATCGACCCGGATGAGCTCACGTCCGCCCACGCGGAAGAATTCGCCCTCGGCGAGCACGCGCAGCAAGCGGGTCTGCAAGGGCAGCGGCATGTCGCCGATTTCGTCCAGGAACAGGGTGCCGCCGTCGGCCTGTTCGAAGCGGCCGATGTGGCGTTTCTGCGCGCCGGTGAACGCGCCGGCCTCGTGGCCGAACAGTTCGCTTTCCAGCAGTTCGGCGGGAATCGCGGCGGTGTTGAGGGCGACGAAAGGTCTGCGCGCGCGTGGCGATTCCTGGTGCAGCGCGCGTGCGACCAGTTCCTTGCCGGTGCCGGTTTCGCCGTTGATCAGCACCGACAGCGGCGCCTGCGCCAAGCGCCCGATCGCGCGGAACAGCGCGCGCATCGCCGGGGTGTCGCCGATCAGGCGCGGCGGCCCCTGCACGGAACCGGCCAGCTCCGTGATCGCCGTGGTCTCCTGTTCGGCGTCCGGCAGCGCGCGCGCGGCCAGCGCGACGGCGTCGTCCAGATCGAAGGGCTTGGACAGGAACTCGTGCGCGCCACCGCGGAACGCGCCGGCGGTGCTGGCCACGTCGGTGTAGGCCGACATCACGATCACCGGCAACTGCGGGTGCGTGGCCTTGAGCTTGTCCAGCAGCACCAGGCCGTCGTCGCCGGGCATGCGCACATCGGTGAACAGCAGGTCCGGCGCGCCGCGCGCGCCCAGTGCCTGCAACGCCGCGGCGGCGCTGTCGAAACCATCCACGTCGTAACCGGCGTCGCGCAATGCGGTGGCGAGAACGAAGCGCACCGAGCGGTCGTCGTCGACCACCCAGATGCGTTGCAGGTGGGGCGTGGCGCTGTCAGTGGACATGGCGTTCCTCTTCCTCGTCGCCGCCCTGCGGCAACAGCAGGGTGAAGACGGTATGGCCGGGACGCGAGCGGTAGGTCAGGGTGCCGCGATGTTCGCGCGCCACCTGCTGGGCCAGCGCCAGGCCCAGGCCGCTGCCTTCGGCGCGCCCGCTGACCAGCGGCAGGAACAGGTGTTCGGCCAGTTCCTCGGGCACGCCGCGACCGTCGTCGATGATCTCCACCCGCAGCGCCATCGTGTGCAGGTGATCGTGGATGCGCAGGCCATGTTCCACCCGCGTGCGCAGCACGACGCTGGCGGCGCCGGCCTGGATCGCGTTGCGCACCAGGTTCCAGACCGCCTGGGTCAGCCGATCCGCGTCGCCGGGCAGTTCCGGCAGGCTGGGGTCGTAGTCGCGTTGCAGGCGCACCGACCAGCCGCCTTCGGTTTCGGCGAGCCGCAGCACGCGTTCCAGCACCGCGTGGATGTTCAGCGGCGCATGCGGGCGCTGCGGCGCCGGCGACAGCAGTTGATCCAGCAGGGTGTTGAGGCGGCCGATTTCCGATTCGATCAGATCGATCAGTTCGCGCTCGTCGTCGTTGTCGGTGCGCTGCCCGGCCCGTCGCGCCAGCAGTTGCGCGGCGCCCTTCAAGCCGGCGAGGGGGTTGCGCAGCTCATGCGCCAGCCCCTTGAGCGCGGCGCCCAGGGCGCTCGGCAGCACCTGGGTCGGGTCCGGGGCCGGGAACTCGTCCACCGGGTGCGCTTCCAGCAGCCAGCCGCCACCGTCCAGCCGCGACAGCCAGCCCTCGGCGAAGCGCGGCGCCTCGCCGCCCGGCATGCCCAGCGCCATGCGGTGCAGGCGCAGCACGTCGTGGTCGGTGTTTTCCAGGAAGCGCGCCATCGCGTCGCCCTCCATTTCCAGTGCCGCCAGCGGCTGTCCCTGAAGTCGCCGGGCGCTGACGCCCAGCCAGCGGGCGAACGCCGCGTTGACCCCGGCGATATGGCCGCCGGCATCGGCCCAGGCCACCGGCGTGCTGAGCGCATCGGGAGCGGGTGCGGGAAACATCGGGAAAGTCACCGGGGCCGGCATTGCACCAGTTTAGTGCAAAGCCGGCCCGGTGGCGGGAATCAGGCCTCGTAGGCCGATTCGCCGTGGGACGTGATGTCCAGGCCCTCGCGCTCGGCTTCCTCGGCCACCCGCAGGCCGAATACCACCTTGGCGATCAGGAACGAGACCACCGACACCACGCCGATCCAGACGATGGTGATGCCGACGCCCAGCGCCTGGATGCCGACCTGGCTGGCGATGTCGTAGCCCTCGCCCTTCACCCCGCCCAGCGAGGCGGCGCTGAACACGCCGGTGAGGATCGCGCCGACGATGCCGCCCAGGCCATGCACGCCGAACACGTCCAGGCTGTCATCCGCGCCCAGCAAACGCTTGAGGCCGTTCACGCCCCACACGCAGATCACGCCGGCGGCCAGGCCGATGACGATCGCGCCGAACGGTCCGACCGTGCCACAGGCCGGAGTGATGCCGACCAGGCCGGCGACCGCGCCGGATGCCACGCCCAGCGCCGAGGACTTGCCCTTGGTGAACTTCTCGGTCAGCGCCCAGCCCAGGATCGCGGCGGCGGTGGCGAGCAGCGTGTTGAGGAACGCCAGCGCCGCGCCGGCGTTGGCTTCCAGGTTGGAACCGGCGTTGAAGCCGAACCAGCCCACCCACAGCAGCGAGGCGCCGACGAAGGTGAAGGTGACGTTGTGCGGTTTCAGCGCCTCGCGTCCGAAGCCCACGCGCTTGCCGACGAAGTAGGCACCCAGCAGGCCGGCGACGCCCGCGTTGATGTGCACCACGGTGCCGCCGGCGAAATCCAGCGCGCCCTTCTCGAACAGGAATCCGCCCGCCGCCCACACCATGTGCGCCAGCGGCAGATAGCCGAAGGTGAACCACAGGACCGAGAACAGCACGACCGCGGCGAACTTGGCCCGCTCGGCGAACGCGCCGACGATCAGCGCGCCGGTGATGCCGGCGAAGGTCGCCTGGAACGCGACGAACACGTATTCCGGCAGGCTCACGCCGGCGCTGAAGGTGGCCGCCAGCGATTCCAGCGTCACGCCCTTCAGCAGCACCTTGTCGAGGTTGCCGATCCACGGGCCTTCACCCGAGAACGCCAGGCTGTAGCCGTAGAACACCCACAGGATCACCAGCAGCGAGAACACGGTGACGACCTGGATCAGCACGGACAGCACGTTCTTCGAACGCACCATGCCGCCGTAGAACAGCGCCAGGCCGGGCACCACCATCAGCAGCACCAGCAGGGTGGAGGTGAGCATCCAGGCGACGTCGCCCTTTTCCACCACCGGTGCGGCTTCGGCGGCCGGAGCGGCTTCGGCGGATGCGGCGGTTGCGGGTGCGGTTTCGGCAACCGGTGCCGCCACTTCGGCGGCGGCGGGTGCCGCGGTTTCCGGTGCCGGTGCGGACGTCGGCGCGGGCGCCGGATCCTGCGCGGACACACCCGCCGCGAATCCCATCGTCATCACGCCGCACACGGCGGCCAGGCACAACGCTTGCGCACGGGCTTTCCACCCGTCGAACAGTCGAGTCTTCATGTGGGGCTCCGAGTGTTAGAGCGCGTCCGCGCCGACTTCGCCGGTGCGGATGCGGATGACCTGGTCGATGGTGGTCACGAAGATCTTGCCGTCGCCGATCTTGCCGGTGCCGGCAGCCTGCTGGATGGCCTCGATGACCGCTTCCAGGCGTTCGTCGGTGACGACGGTTTCGATCTTGATCTTGGGCAGGAAATCGACGACGTACTCGGCGCCGCGATACAGCTCGGTGTGGCCCTTCTGCCGGCCGAAGCCTTTCACTTCGGTGACGGTGATGCCGGACACGCCCGCCTGCGACAAGGACTCTCGGACCTCGTCGAGTTTGAACGGCCGGATGATGGCGGTGATCAGTTTCATGCGCATACCCCGATGGTGGATGGAACCGGCCGGCCGAAGCCGGCCGGTGGTTTCAGGACACCCGTGCGCGCAGCCCCCTGGCGGCGGACACGTTCTCGGTGCGGAACAACCCATGAGCCGCACCGGCCATCGCCGCGACGCATCGCGGTGACGGAAGGTGACGTGGGAGGGAGTGGCGGCTCATGGTTCTCTCCTGTGTTCCTCTGTGTTGCGTTCCCCTGTGTTGCCGGTGTTGCGATCTCCCTGAAGCGGTGCGGCTCCCCGGCTCCCCAGCCGGGTCGAGGTGCGGCGATGGCGACGGGTGGGAGGGGATTCCGTCGCCATCGCCGCGGTTGCTCAGTTGCCGTAGTACAGCTGGTATTCCAGCGGATGCGTGGCCGCGCGGAACTTGGTCACTTCCTGCATCTTCAGCGCGATGTAGCCATCGATGAAGTCGTCGCTGAACACGCCGCCGGCCTTGAGGAAGTCGCGGTCCTTGTCCAGCGCTTCCAGCGCCTGGTCCAGGCTGGAGCAGACCTGCGGGATGTTCTTCTCTTCTTCCGGCGGCAGGTCGTACAGATCCTTGTCGCTGGGCGCGCCCGGATCGATCTGGTTCTTGATGCCGTCCAGACCGGCCATCATCAGCGCGGCGAAGGTCAGGTAGCCGGTCTGCAGCGGATCCGGGAAGCGGATCTCGATGCGGCGCGCCTTCGGGTTGGACACCCACGGAATGCGGCAGGAAGCCGAACGGTTGCGGGCCGAGTAGGCCAGCATCACCGGCGCCTCGAAGCCCGGCACCAGGCGCTTGTAGCTGTTGGTGCCCGAGTTGGTGAAGGCGTTGATCGCGCGGGCGTGCTTGAAGATGCCGCCGATGTACCACAGCGCCATCTGCGACAGGCCGCCGTACCCGTCGCCGGAGAACAGGTTGGTGCCGCCCTTGGCCAGCGACTGGTGCACGTGCATGCCGCTGCCGTTGTCGCCGACGATCGGCTTGGGCATGAAGGTCGCGGTCTTGCCGTTGCGGAAGGCCACGTTCTTGATGATGTACTTCATCGTCAGCAGCTCGTCGGCCTTCTTGACCAGCGAGTTGAACTTGGTGCCGATTTCGCACTGGCCGGCGGTGGCGACTTCGTGGTGGTGCACTTCGACTTCGATGCCGACCTGCTCCAGGGTCTTGCACATCTCGGCGCGGATGTCGTGCAGGGTGTCGGCCGGGGCGACCGGGAAGTAGCCGCCCTTCACGCCCGGACGGTAGCCGCTGTTGCCGCCTTCGTACTTGGTGCCGCTGTTCCAGGCCGCTTCCTCGGAGTCGATCTTGAAGAAGGTGTGGCCCATTTCATTGGCGTAACGCACGGAGTCGAAGATGAAGAATTCCGGTTCCGGGCCGAAGAACGCCTGGTCGGCGATGCCGCTGGACTTCAGATAGGCCTCGGCGCGCTTGGCGACGCCGCGCGGGCAGCGCGAATAGCCCTGCATGGTGGCCGGATCCAGCACGTCGCAGGTCAGCACGATGGTCGGATCGGCGGTGAACGGGTCCAGGAAGGCGGTGCTGGCGTCGGGCAGCAGCACCATGTCGGATTCGTTGATGCCCTTCCAGCCGGAAATCGAGCTGCCGTCGAACATCTTGCCGTCCTCGAACAGCGAGGGCTCGACGATGTTGACCGGGAAGGTGACGTGATGCTGCACGCCGCGGACGTCCGCGAAACGCAGGTCGACGAACTCGACCTTGTTGTCCTTGATCAGCTTTTCAACATTGTCCGCAGACATCTTGGAACCTCGGGTTGGTAGGAACGTGCCTTCTCTTCAGCAAACAGTGTGCCAACCCTGGGAATCCGATAAGCGATTGTTTTTAAAGGACTGAAATTCACCTCGCATTAGCGGAATGCACCTTTGTGGTGCCAACTTGGCAAGCAACGCACCAATATGTGACATCGGGAATCCTCTATCCTTGTCGCTTCCCGCCCACCCGCCCGCGTCCCATGACCGACCTGCTCGCCGCGCTCCTGCTCGGCATCATCGAAGGCATCACCGAATTCCTGCCCATCTCCAGCACCGGTCACCTGCTCATCGCCGAGCGCTGGCTCGGCCACCGCTCCGACTTCTTCAACATCGTCATCCAGGCCGGCGCGATCCTCGCCATCACCCTGGTGTTCCGCGAGCGGCTGTGGGAACTGGCGCGCGGCTGGCGCGAACCGGCCAACCGCGACTACCTTGCCAAGATCATCACCGCCTTCCTGGTCACCGCGCTGGTCGGACTGCCGGTGCGCCTGGCCGGCTGGGAACTGCCTGAAACGCTGACCCCGATCGCCTGGGCGCTGATCATCGGCGGCGTCTGGATGCTGGTGGCCGAACACTTCGCCGGCAAGCGCGGCGACCAGCCGGACATCACCTGGAAAGTCGCGGTGCTGGTGGGCCTGGCGCAGGTGGTTGCAGGCGTGTTCCCGGGCACCTCGCGTTCGGCCGCGGCCATCTTCATGGCGATGCTGGCCGGCACCAGCCGGCGCTCGTCGGCGACCGAGTTCGTGTTCCTGGTCGGCATTCCGACCATGTTCGCGGCCAGCAGCTATGCCTTCCTGGAACTGGTGAAGGATGGCGCCATCGGCAGCGAGAACTGGGGCGAGGTCGGCCTGGCCTTCGCCGCGGCGACGATGACCGGCTTCATCGTCGTCAAATGGCTGCTGGGCTATATCAAGTCGCATCGATACACCGGCTTTGCTTTCTACCGCATCGTTTTCGGCGCGCTGCTGCTGCTGTTGATGCCCGCCGGAAGCTGAGCCACGCCAGCGCCCTGCGGTGGCCCGGGGATCGGCGCTTCCCCGAACGGTGCCTGAGCGAAAGGGATCGGCGTCGCGCCGGTTTCACCCCGTTCCAGGCGTCCCTGCGTTTGCACTGGTCACCCCTCAAGGAGAACCCCATGAAACGACTCATCCTGCTTGCCCTGCCGATCGCCCTGGCCGCCTGCGCCAAGCCGAGCCCGGAAGCGGCTCCGCCGGCCGGCACCGAACCACCCGCCGCGACGACTCCGGCCACCGCCACGCCGGCCGCGCCCACCGGCGCCGCCGCACTCGGTGAGTACCACTGGCGCCTGCAGGACGCCAAGGACGCGCAGGGCAAGCGCATCGACGCGCTGTTCGCCCGCGCCGATCATCCGCTCACCCTGAACTTCGCCGAAGGCCGCCTGGGCGTGAGCAACACCTGCAACCGGATGGGCGGCGGCTACACCCTGGAAGGCGACAAGCTGACGGTATCGCAGATGATGTCGACCCAGATGGCCTGCGCCGACAGCAAGCTGATGGCGCTGGAAGGTGAAGCCGGCAAGCGCCTGCAAGGCAGTTCCACCGTCACGGTGCAGGGCGGCGACGAAGCCCGCCTGACCCTGACCACCGCCGGCGGCGACGTACTGACCTTCGCCGGCGAACCCACCGCCGAGACCCGTTACGGCGGCCCGGGCGAGCGCGCGTTCCTGGAAGTCGCGGCCGAGACCAAGCCCTGCAGCCATCCGCTGATCCCGAACAAGCAGTGCCTGCAGGTGCGCGAAATCCGCTACGACGACAAGGGCGTGAAATCGACCGAAGGCGAGTGGCAGAACTTCTACGAGGACATCGAGGGCTACACCCACGAAGCCGGCATCCGCAACGTGCTGCGGGTGAAGCGCTTCAAGCGCAACCCGGTGCCGGCCGACGCGTCCGACACCGCCTACGTGCTGGACATGGTGGTCGAGTCGGAGAACGTGAAGAAGTAAGCCGCGCGGGAAAGCACGGAAAAACAAGAGGCCGGATCCGTCGGGATCCGGCCTTTTTGCCGTCTCATTCGGCGCCGGCCGCCGGCGGCAGCGGCTGTGGCCGCGGTCGGCGCATCACCACCCGCGTACGCGGCAACGAATCGTGCCAGCCACGCGGATTGGCTTCGTCGCTGAGTAGCAGCGAGAAGATCTCGAAGGGAATCAGCCGGCACAGACTGCGCAGCAACGCGTGCGGGAAGGCCACCCGCTGGCCGTGCTCGTCGACCACCCGGGTGCCGGTGATCAGCTTGCCGACGGTGACGCCGAACAGCCCTTCCATCACGGTGTAGTAGATCAGGATCAGCACATACGTCACCACGTAGTCCACCCACCAGGGAGCGGTCTCCATCCACAGTACCCAGGTGTCATCGACAAAGACGGTGTAGAGGGCGGCCACGGATATCGCCAGGCCCCAGATCATCATCTTGTCGATGACCCAGTTGAAGAACCGGCGCACTTTCGATGCCGGTTCGCCAACCGCTTCGGTCACCACTTCCGGCGCGATCGTGACCGCAGGTGCGCGATAGGGATCCTGCGTGTCCTGCGTGTTCTGACCGTCCCGACCTTCCATGGCCCCGCTCCTTCATCGCAGTCGTGGGTTGAGCGTATAGGTGCCATGCACTTCCGCTTCGGCCAACGTATGGCCCCGCACCGCGCGCTGCACGTCCGCGGCGGTGAAGCGCGCGGGCAGATCCAGCGAGGCTATGTCCAGCGCATACAGTCGGAAGAAATAGCGATGCACACGCTGATCATTGAACGGCGGATACGGGCCGTCGTAGCCCAGATAGTCGCCGCCCATCTGCGCGTCGCCGGCGAACCAGCCGGTGTAGTCGTTCAGGCCCTGGCGTGCGCCGGCGGGTCCCGGCGGCGACGCCTTGCCGCGCGCGGTGACGCCGTCGCTGCAGCTGCCGGCGGCGATCCCGCGCACATCCGCCGGGATGTCGATCATCGTCCAGTGGACGAAATCGGCGCGTGGCTGATCGTGCGGAATCTCCATGTCGTCGCGGCCGACGGTCTCGGCCACGGTCGGCGCGTCGGGATCGATGCACAGCAGCGCGAACGAGCGCGTCTGCGCGGGCACATCGTCCCAGGCCAGGTGCGGGTTACGGTTGCCGGCGAATCCGTCCGGCTGGCCCATGGCGAACTCGGCGGGAATGGGCTGGCCGGCTTCGAAACTCTGGCTCCGGATGCGCATGCGAGGGACTCCTTGGATGGCGTTGAATTCAGCCGCCATGGTAACCGTGCGGCGCTCAGGCGTCGGCCAGCGCGGCTTCCAGGCGATCGGCGACCCAGCGTTCGGCGAAGCCGTCGCAGGATGCGTTCTCGATGAACCCGCAATGCCCGCCCCACGGCGCGATTTCCAGATGCGCGGTGGCGGGCAGGCGCCAGTGTTCGAAATCCTCGAACGGAATCACCGGATCGTCCTGCGCCATCAGGATGTCCGACGAAATCTCTAGGCCGGCCAGGCGCTCGCCGGCGATGGAATAACCATCGAAATAGGCTTCCAGGCTGCCGAAACCGGTATGGCGTTCGGCCACCCAGCGCATCAGGCCACGCGTGTCCTGCGCCAGTACCGCATCGTCGTAGTGGTGCCGTTCCGGAAACAGCTGGCGCTTGCGCAGCAGCGAACTGCGCCACTTGCGGCGGAAGTACCAGTCGTAGATCTGCAATCCGTTCTCGATGTAGTCCATGGTCCGGTGCGGATCCAGCAGCGGGCATACCGCCGCCACACGCCGCAATGGCAACCCGGCCTGGCGCGCGCGCAACGCCACCCGCAGGGCGAAGTTGCCGCCGAGCGAATAGCCGGCCAGCACCATCGGCCGCGCGTCGTAGCCCCGCGCGACATCGCCGACCGCATGCACGACTTCATCGATGCGGTTGGAGTGGAACAGATCCTCGTTGAGGTGATGGGTATCGCCGTGATCGCGGAAGTTCAGCCGGAACACATCGAAACCGCGCGACAGCAGCTCCGCCGCGGTCATCCGCATGTAGCTGGAATCGGCGCTGCCTTCCCACCCGTGCAGCAACACCGCCAGCGCGCGCGGCACCCGCCCGGGAACATGGCTGTGGAAGCCCTGCAGGCGTACTCCGTCGCCACCGTCGACGATCACTTCCCCGGTGGTGGCGCCGGCGCGCTGCAACGCGTGTTCGCCGCGACGACGCCGGATCGGGCTGGAACCCAGCACCGATTGCAGGTGCGGGTTGCGTAGCCAGCGGGGAGGTTGGTAGTCGGCGGCGGTCAGCATCGACGGCGGGCTTGCCCGGGGGGAGGGGCATTGTCTCCAAAATGGCCGCCGCGCGGAAACCGCGCGGCGGCATGCAGCGTTCCGTCAGGCGGCGCGCCGCGCCGCATCGTCCTCGACCACCGCGGCCAGCGCGCGCAGGCGCGCCAGCCGGACCCAGGCCAGGGCCACGACCACCAGCTGCGCGCAGACAAGCGCCAGGATGAACGCCCCCCAGCCGATGCCGGCCACGCGGCTGCGCAGCCAGGCCAGCGCCAGCACCACGGCGAATCCGATCACGCAGACCAGCACGTACAGGCCCAGCACCGCGAGCGGACGGCGCAGGAACAGCCGGAAGCTGCGCCACCACGCACGGATCACCGAGCGGGTATCGTCCAGCACCGCGATGCGCGCGCGGGTCAGCTCGATGCCGGCATGGGCGAGCACGAACACCAGCGCCGCGGCGATCAGTGCCAGCCGGTCGCCATTTCGGGCGCTGGAAGCCAGCACGGCCTCCTCGGCACGGGTGTTGGCGATGTCCATCCACCACGATCCCAGCCCGATCGCGATGCCCAGCGGCAGCAGCGACCAGATCATCAGGCGCAGCTGGCGTCCGTACTCGCGCATGCCCTCGCCGGCCAACACGCCGAGCCGGCCGGCCGCGCCGTAGCGCATGCCGGCCAGCATCACCCCGGTCAGCCAGGGCGACAGCAGCACGCTCAGCACCAGGCTGATCAGCACGCCGAAGCTCACGCTGGCGTCCTTCTGGAACAGGCGGCCGAGGTCGGCCAATGCCAGCGCGTCCAGCCCCAGCGCGTGGCGGGCGGCGTCGACCGTGTGGCTGAGCGCGCCATCCAGCGCGCGCCACACCGGGAACGCGGCGATCAGCGCGACCACGCCCAGCGCGATCACCCACAGCAGCAACACGCGCCATTGCAGCGCGCCAGCGAGGGCGCCGAACAACTGGCGCCAGAAACCGAAACCGGAACGTGCGCTCATAGGCTCACCAGGAAGGTCTGCAGGGCTTGGAACAGCGCCGCGAAATCGGCGCTCCAGCGGCGGGCGGCGCCGCCATCGCTTTCCAGCGTGCGGCTGTCATCCAGCTTGCTGGCGTCGAGGTAGTGCAGCTTCTGCGGATCCAGCCGCGCCGATACCGCCTTGCTCGGCCCCTCCCACACGAACCGCTTCCAGCTCGCGCCGTCTTCCCAGCGCACGGTCTTGCGGCTGCCGTCGGCGAAGGTGACCACCAGCGTCTGCGGCACCGCCGCGCCGTCGCGGCGCACCAGCACCGTGGTCCGCCACGGGAACGGCCCGCTGCCGGGCTTGGCCTTCGGATTGGCCTTGTCCCATGCCTCGCGCTGCTGGCTGATCCGCTTGTCGCGCTCGGCCTCGCTCACGTCCACGCGCTTGCCCTTTTCCATCTGGAAGCCGGCCAGCGGCAGCACTTCGGTACTGGTGAAGCGCTCGATGCGATCATCGACCTTGCGGGTGGCGTACACCTGCTGGGCGAACACCCGCTCGACCACGTCGCGGCGGCCGGTCGAGACCGCCAGCGATTCGCGCAGATCCGCGATGCTGGGATGCCTGAACTTCCAGGTGGCGTAGTAATCCTTGAACGCCTTCTCGATGGCCGGCGTGCCCAGTTGCGCTTCCAGATCCCGCATCACCGTGGCCGTGCGCGAATACACCGCGCCATAGCTGCTGCTGGACAGCCGGCCCCACGAATTGGCGCCGGTGCCGTCGGCCGGATCGTCCAGCCGCGCGCCCAGCCGCTCCAGTTCGAACTCGCCCAGGTGCGGCCGCACGCCCAGCCGGCGCAACCACTCGGGCGCGACGATGTAACGGTTGCCGGCCTCGCGCAGCATGCGCTGATCCCAGTATTCGTTGAGGCCCTCGTCCAGCATCGGCTCCTCGAACTCGTTGGAGGCGAGGATGCCGTAGAAATAGCCGTGGCCGAACTCGTGGATGGTGACGAAATCCAGCGCCAGCGCGTTCAGACCCAGCGCCGGCACCTGTTCGAACGAATCGGCGGTGAAGAAGGTCGGGTATTCCATGCCGCCGGCTTCGGTGGCGTTGTGGGCCGGAATCACCACCGTCACCGTGCGGTACGGATACGGGCCCAGCGTGCGCGAGAAATAGGTCAGCGAATCCTGCGTCGCCTTCAATGCGGGTGCGGCACTGGCCTTGAATTCCGGCGGATACAGCACGCGGATCCTGACCGGCGGACTGCCCGGGCCGGTCCAGTCACCCAGCAGCGGCTCGGCATAGTTCTTGTCGGCCGTCCAGGCGAAATCGTGCACGTCATGCTGGACGTAACGATGGCGGGTGCGTCCGTTGGCGGTCGTGGGCGTGCCCTGCAATTCGCCGGTCGCGCCCACGCGATATTCGCTGGGCACGTCCAGGGTCACGTCGTAGCTGCCGAAGTCGGCGTAGAACTCGCTGTGCAGATGGAACTCGTGCACGTTCCAGCGCGGCGTGGTCGCACCGCGTTCGCCCGGCAACTCCAGCACGCCGATCTTCGGGAACCACTGCGCGATCAAGTGGAAGCTGCCGAAGTAGCCGGTGCGCGCGATCACGCGCGGCAACTGCGCGTCGAAATCGATGTCCAGGGTGGTGCTGCCACCGGGCGCGACGGCCTGCGGCAGATCCAGCCGCACCACCGTCATGTCGGTGGACGGACCGTTGTCCGGCTGCACGAAGGTCTGCGACACCGGAGCGCCGGCCTGCGCGACCCGGGTCATGTCGATCCAGCCCCACTCGCCATCCTTCATCGGCACGTCGGAACGGAAATCGAAGCCCAGGTTGCGCTTCTCGCTGAAGAAGGTGCTGCCTTCGTTGCGGAACGCATTGAGGTAGAGGTGCAGGTAAACCGAACGCACCGGGCGATCGCTGCGATTGCGCCAGGTCAGCTGCTGCTTGCCCTTGAGTGTGTGCTTGTCCGGATCCAGGCTGACCTGGATCTTGTAGTCCACCACGCGATCGGAGAGCGTCGGTTCCTGGCCGGTACGCGGTCCGCCCCAGGCCTGCGGCGAACTCGGCACGCTGACCGCGGCCGCATCGGCGGCGGCGAACGGAATGTCGTCGGCGGGAGCGCTCGCGGCGGCGGGAAGCGGTGGAGACGTGGGCATCGTCCTGGGAGGTCCGTCCGCCATCGCGAGCGCGGTCATCGCCGCGCCGACAAGCACCAGACCCGTTGCCTTCCACCAACGTGCTGCCATGGTCTCCCCTTCAAGTTGTCCTGGGCGGGCCCCTCACCCGCGCCGAAGCAAGGGAGCTTACCGCATCGCCGCGATGATGCGCTCGCGGGCAAGATCGGCGATGCGCCGGCGCCCTTCCATGTCGGTCACCCGGATCGGCTCGAGGAAACAGATCGCCGCTTCGCGCGGCGGCTCACCCAGCAGGCGCAGGAAATTGGCGAAGAAACTCTCGCGGGGGGCGAACGCCACCACGGTCTGCGCGCTCGCATGCGGACCGTAGCGCAACGCCACCGGCTGCACCGGCACCCCGGCCTCGACCGCCGCCAGGAAGATGCGCGCATGGAAGGGACCCACTTCCTGCCCGTCGCGCGTGCGGCCCTCGGGGAACACGCCGACGGAGCGGCCGGCGCGCAGGCGCTGCAGCATTTCGTGCAGCACGCCGCCCAGCGATTCCTGGCTGCCGCGCTGGTGGAAGATGGTCTCGCCGCGCTCGGCCAGCCAGCCCACCACCGGCCAGCCGCGGATTTCGCGCTTGGCCACGAAGCCCATCATCCGCTGGCTGTGCAGCATCTCGATATCCACCCAGCTGACGTGGTTGGCGACGAACAGGGTCGCGCCCTTCAGCGGCGTGCCTTCGCGGTGCAGGCGGAAGCCGAAGATCCGCATCAGCCCGGCCGACCATGCGCTGACGACGCGGTGTTCCAGCCGCTCGCCGCCCACGTCCAGGCCGGCCCAGAGCGGCACCATCGACAGCAGGGTCAGCGGCAGGAGGACCAGCAGGTGGATCAGCAGCAGCGGCACGCGGTACAGGTAGCGGAACGCACGCGCCACACCGCCGCGTCCGGCGGCAGGAGTGGGGGTCAGGCTCATCCGCCCACGATACCGGATGCCCGCGTTCAGCGAAATGGAGACGGCGTGTCGCCGCCCCGGAGCCGGGTCGCGGTCAGCCGGCCGGTCCGGCCACCGGCACCACCGCCAGGGTGATGCGGGAGACGCAGACCAGCTTGCCGGCCTCGTTCTCGATGCGGATTTCCCACACCTGGGTGCTGCGGCCGATATGCAGGGCGCGCGCGGTACCGGTCACCGTGCCCTCGCGCACGGCGCGCACGTGGTTGGCATTGATCTCCAGCCCGACCACCATTTCCCGGCTGGTATCGACGGTGAGGTTGCCGGCCATGCTGCCCAGGGTCTCGGCCAGCGCGACCGAGGCACCGCCATGCAGGATCCCGAACGGCTGGTGGGTGCGCGCATCCACCGGCATGGTTCCGCGCAACCAGTCCTCGCCGGCCTCGGTCATCACGATGCCCAGGTGGCCGACCAGGCTGTTGCGGGCGTGGGCGTTGATGGCGTCGAGATCGACGGGCTGGCGGAAGGCCATGGCGATGTCCTGCTGGATGAAGTGCGGGGAGGCCAGTTTAGGCCAGCGTCGCCGCGAGGGCCTCTCCCGGATTGTCGTGGTCGCCGGAATCGCTAGAGGAGTCGCTAGAGAATTGGCACCAGGCCGGCGCCGAACGCGGTCAGGATGCGGGTGTACAGCCACTTCGGCCCGATGTTCACTTCCGGGAAGTCGCCCACCGAGCGATAGCACTGGTGGAAACGCGGATCGTTCGGCGGCAGCGGTTCCGGACAGTCCGGTCCCGGCAGGAACTCGTAGCTGGTGGCGTAGCGCCACGGCCACAGGTCGAACAGCGGCAAGGCTTCCGAGACTTTGCCCAGGCTGTAGTCCAGCCCCGAGAACACCGGCGGCTTGACCTTGCGCGCCACCAGCCAGGAATTCTCCGGCTTCATGTCGCGGCGGATGCTGTCGGCGAGCGCCTGCGCGAACCCCTCGTCCTCGATGATCACCACGCTCTCGGTGTTGTAGGTCTCCGAGCGCGGATCGAAGTTGTGCGTGCCGATCACGCCGATGCGGCCATCGATGACCATCGACTTGGCGTGCAGGCCCATGCGCACGCCGGCGCGCTTGAGCGGCACCGGCCCGGTCGCCGCGCCGCTGCTGAGGAACGAGGGCCGCGCTTCGGTGCGTTGCAGCTTGCGGGTGGTCTCGCCCGCCGGTTCGCGCCGGTTCCCCGACGACGACGACGACGGTCCGATCGAGCCCGACGGTCCGCGCGGACGACTGCGCGAGGAAGGATCGGCCGGCGCCACCGGCGGGCCTTCCGGCATCAACGTGGCGTAATCGACCGGCGCGTCCTCGGGAAACGGCTTGTATTCGTGGATCTCGAAGCCGAACTCGCGCAGGTAGCGGCGCTTGTACTTGAAGGACATCGAGTAGACGACCGGATTGTCGGTCGCCGCCAGGCTGTTGGTGGACACGAGCACCTTCGGCGGCGACTGGCGCTGGCGCAGCGTCCGGAATATCTCCTGCGCCTGCTTGGACATCACCAGGTAAGGCGTCTGCAGCAGCACTTCCTGGCTGGCATTGCCGATCAGGGTTTCCAGTTCCGGCGCGGAGGGCGCGGCATCGTTGCCGTGTTCGCGGCGATGCTTCTGCGGCAGATCGGCCACGTACTTGACCTCGCCGACCGGGAGCGCCGATTCCACCAGGCGTTCCTGGATGACCGCCGGGTCGGCGGCGTCCTGCACCATCGCCGCCACCCGTTCCGGTCGCAGGAAGCGTGCCGGCGGCATTTCCGGCACGCCCCCGCGCAGCAGGGTGCGGCCGACATCGTTCAGCCGTTCGGCCGGGATGCTCCGGCGCGCATCCCAGAACGTCTGGAAATTGACCGCCATGTCGCGCGCGGCCGGTCCGGCCACCAGCACGTCGCGATCGCGGAAGTTGTACTCCGCGTCCCAGTCGTAATAGTCGTCCTGGTAGTTGCGCCCGCCGGTGATGCCGATTTCCCCGTCCACCAGCAGCAGCTTGGTGTGCATGCGCTGGTTGAAGCGGCGGAAGCAGCACAGCACGCTGCCGGCATAGTCGAAGTAGTTGAGCTTGGCCTTGCCGAAACTGGGGTTGTAGATGCGGATGGCGAAGTTCTGGTGGGCGCCGGCCAGGGCGCCGAGGATCTGCAGATCGGCAATCGCCGAGAGCTGGTCGATCAGCAGCCGCACCTTCACCCCGCGCCGGGCCGCGGCCAGCAGCTCGTCGATGACCAGCCGCGCGCTGTCGTCCTTGTCGAAGATGTAGGTCTGCAGGTCGATGTTGCGGCGGGCGCTGCGGATCAGGTTGAGCCGCGCCAGCAGCGAGTCCTCGCCGCGATCCAGGATCAGCGCGTAATGGCGCGGCGACTGCGGCGTGGACGCCGACAGCGCGCGCGGCCCCAGATCGTGCAGCGGCGAGGGCTGCGCGCAGGCATCGGGCTGGCGGCAGTCCACGATGTCCGAACGGGCGGCGGCGGCGATTCCCGCCGCGCGATCGCGCTGGGCATCGCTCAGGCCGGCGCAGGCGGTGCACGCCAGCGACAGCAGAATCGCCGCGCAGCGCGCGGCGTCGCGCAACAGGGACAGGTTCACTGCGGGGCTCCGTCCCTGACCCGGGCGCGCAGCACGAACACCACGCGGTCGTTCACGGCCAGCTTCCAGTCGTCCATGTCGTAGTCGCTGCGGCGCACCGCGCCGGTGGCGACCACGTCGCAGTCCACCGCCGGGCGCGCGCAGGTGGCCGGTTCCACGGTCAGGCTGCGCGGACGGCTGATGCCGCGGATGCTCAGATCGCCTTCCAACAGGCCGCCATCGCGCAGCAGTTGCGGCACGTAGGGCTTGGAGATGAAGGTCACCACCGGATAGCGCTCGGCCTCGAAGAATTTCTCGCTGCGCGCCCACTGGGTGTAGCGCGGGTAGCCGACGATCTCGACGTGGCGGGTATACATGCGCAGGTGGACCTGCTGGCGACCGTCCGCCAATACCCGCACCTGCCCTTCGTATTGCGGGAACAGCCCGTCCAGCCGCTGGCCCCAGCGCGTGCGCAGTTCGAAACCCAGCCGCGTGTGCGACGGGTCGAAATTCTTGTCTCCACCCGCCCAGACCGGCCAGGCACACAACAGACCGAGTCCGCAGACACCCAGCCAACTTCTTCCGGACAACCGCGTCATGGCCACCAGAACGAGGACAAGGTGGCGACACCGGGTTCGATGGTCGCGTCCACGGGCAGGCTCAGCACCACCACCGCCGAGGTGGGCATGCCGCGATAGTCGCCGGACTGGCCGCTGTGCATCAGTGCCGCCAGGTGCTCGAAGCCGGGGTTGTGCCCGACCAGCATCAGGCGCTCCACCTCGCGGTGGTTGTCCGCCACTTCGGCCAGCGTGCCGGCGGTCGCTTCGTAGATCGCATCTTCCAGGCGCTGTTCGACGTAGCCGATGGCCTCCAGCACCGCTTCCAGGGTTTCACGCGCGCGGCGCGCGGGCGAGCACAGCACCCGATCAGGCACCAGCCCGTGCTCGGCCAGCCAGCGGCCGGCCGCCTCCGCCTCGGCCAGGCCTTGCGGGGACAGCGGCCGATCGAAGTCGGACTGCCCGGCGATGGCGGGCTCGGCGTGCGCGTGGCGCAGCAGGATCAGTTGACGCATCGGGCAGGGACTCCTTTCTGGTCAGGCTTTCTTGATCCACTTCAACAGCGGATCCCAATCGGACTGATGATCGCGGACCTGGGCCGAACGGTAGTCGAACAGGCTGCGCCCAAGTCCCGCCAGCACCACGTAGGCCTGGGTGTCGCGCAGCTGCGCGACCACCGGATAGGGCCACGTGGACAGCATTTCCACCGCCTGCTGCGAAGCGTTGGTCCACGGCTTGCTGCGGTTGACCACCAGTCCCACCGGCAGCTTGCGCTTGTGTACCCGCGGCACCTTGGCCAGGGTATTGAGGAAGCCGACCGTGGCCTCGATGTCCATCGCCGACGGCAGCACCGGCACCACCACCGCGTCGGCCTTGTCCAGGAACGATTCCAGATCCGGCGCCATCGCGCCGGCGGCCGCGTCGATGACCACCCGGTCGGCGTCGTCGGGCACGGCGTCGCGCCATGCGCGCCGGCCGGTGCCGTCCACCGGCAGCACCGCGCTCTCCAGCTCCGCCCGGCGCTCGGCCCAGCGGGTCGAGGACCCCTGCGGATCGGCGTCCACCAGCACCGTGCGCTTGCCGTCGAGGGCGAAGGTCGCCGCCAGGTTCGTGGCGATGGTGCTCTTGCCTGCGCCGCCCTTGGAGCTGGCGACCAGAATCGTCTTCATGCGCTCACCTCGTTGCCCGGGAAGCCGCAGGGTACACCGGTGGCCCGCCGCGCGGGAATCGCCCGGCTCGTCCACGCGGCGTGAATCGCTTTGCTATCTTTCGTTCCCCGAAGGAACGACCGCTTTCATGAACGAACTCCAGGATTTGACCGCGCTGATCCGGGCCAACACCCCCCTGATCGTGATCGAGACCCAGGATGAAGCCCGCGCGGTCGACCTGTTCCGGCAGACCCTTTCCCAGGTCTGGCGGGCCCTGTACCGGTGGACGATCACCGAAGGCCTGCGCCGCATCGACATGGACCGCGAGGACGAGCCGGAAGGTCCGCCCGACGCCAGCGCCGCGTTGCAGGCCATGCGCCAGGCCAGCCAGCGCGGCATCTACCTGCTGCTGGATTTCCATCCTTACCTGGGTTACGCAAGCAGCCAGCGCGCGCTGCGCGACCTGCTCCAGCGCCGCCACTGCCTGCCACACGTGATCGTGCTGATCGGCCACAAGGTCGAGCTGCCGCCGGAGCTGGAATCGATGGCGGTGCGGTTCAGCCCGCGCCTGCCCGACGCCACCGCCCTGCAGAAGATGCTGCGCGAGGAGGCCGACAGTTACGCCCGCGAGAACGGCGGGCGCCGGGTCGAGGTGGACGGCGACGCGGCCCGCCAGATCCTGCGCAATCTGCAGGGACTGAGCCTGTCCGATGCCCGCCGCATCGCCCGCCAGCTGATCCACGCCGACGGCGCGCTCAACGCCGACGATCTGCCCCAGCTGACCCGGCTCAAGTTCGAACTGCTCAACCGCAGCGGCCATCTGCACTACGAATACGACACCGCGCGCTTCGCCGACGTGGCCGGGGCGCGCCGGCTGAAGCGCTGGATCGAGCAGCGCCGGGCCGCTTTCACCGGCAATGTCCCGCCCGGGCTGGATCCGCCGCGCGGCGTGCTGCTGCTGGGCGTGCAGGGCTGCGGCAAGTCGATGCTGGCCAAGGCCACCGCCGCCGGTTTCGGCGTGCCGCTGCTGCGGCTGGATTTCGGCACCCTGTACGAGAAGTACCACGGCGAGACCGAGAAGAACCTGCGCGCCGCGCTCGCCTCGGCCGAGCAATTGGCCCCCTGCGTGCTGTGGATCGACGAGGTCGAGAAGGGCCTGGCCAGCGGCGGCGAGGACGGCGGCGTCTCGCGGCGCGTGCTGGGCTACCTGCTGACCTGGATGGCCGAACGCAAGGCGCCGGTGTTCCTGGTCGCCACCGCCAATCAGGTCCAGGAATTGCCGGCCGAGCTGCTGCGCAAGGGCCGCTTCGACGAAATCTTCTTCGTCGATCTGCCCGACGCCGACACCCGCGTGGAGATCCTGCGCGTGCACCTGGCCCGGCGCCAGCTGCCGCTGGACGATCTGCAACTGCCGGCGCTGGCGGCGGCGGCGAACGGCTTTTCCGGCGCCGAACTGGAGCAGGTGATCGTCTCCGCGCTGTACACCGCGCATGGCGACCAGCGTGCGCTGGACACCGAGCTGCTGATGGAAGAGATCCGCAATACCCGCCCGCTGTCGGTGCTGATGGCCGAACAGGTCGGCGCGCTGCGCGAATGGGCGCGCGAACGGACCGTGCCGGCGGATTGATTGCGACAGGCGGGACGGTCGCGCGAGGTGGCGCAAGAGGCCCGGCAACGCCACTTCAGGCGCCGCTGTCGCCGCACTCGCAGGCCAGCGCCGGACGCATCGCGCGTTGTTCCAGCGCCGCGCTGAGCGCGGTCAGGCCCAGCCCGACCGCAGTCACCATCGCCGCCGCCACGCCCAGCCACGGATAGGCGGCGCCGTTCGCCAGCAGGCTCGCGCCAATCCAGGCGCCGCCTGCGTTGCCCAGGTTGAAGGCGCTCTGGTTGAGGGTGGACGCCAGCAGCGGCGCATCCTTCGCCTGCTGCACCGAGCGCGCCTGCAGGCCGGGGCCGCCGGTGAAGCCGATGAAACCGATCAGGAACACGCCGGTGATCGCGAATGGCTTGAGGTGCATGGTGGCGGCGAACAGCAGGAAGAACACGCACAGCGCAGCCAGGGCGATCATCAGCGCGCGCATCAGTTTCCAGTCGGCCAGGCGCCCGCCCAGCAGTGTGCCCAGGGTCGCGCCCAGGCCGAACAGCACCAGCACCGCGCCCACCGAATGGCTGGCGACGCCGGCTTCGTCGGTGAGGATCGGCACGATGTAGGTGAACACCGCGAACACGCCACCGAAACCGAACACCGTCATGCCCAGCGCCAGCAGCACCTGCGGCTCGCGCAGCACGCGCAGTTCGCGGCCCAGCCGCGGCGGCGCCAGATCATGCAGCACGGGAACGTAGCGGGCGATGGCGATCAGGGCCGCCGCGCCCAGCGCCACCACCGCCCAGAAAGTCGCGCGCCAGCCCAGCGCCTGGCCCAGCCAGGTACCGGCGGGCACACCGAGGATGTTGGCGACGGTCAGGCCGGTGAACATCAGCGCGATGGCCTGCGCGCGCTTGCCCGGCGGGGCGATGTGGCCGGCCACCACCGCGCCGGCGCCGAAGAAGGAACCATGCGCGAGCGCGGCGATCACCCGCGCCACCATCAGGGTCGGATAGTTCGGCGCCAGCGCGCACAGCAGGTTGCCGAGCACGAACACGCCCATCAGCACCAGCAGCACCGCCTTGCGCGGCAACCGCGCGGTCGCCATCGCCAGCAGCGGTCCGCCGAACACCACGCCCAGCGCATAGCCGGACACGAGCATGCCGGCGGAAGGAATCGTGACATCGAGGTCCTGCGCCATCTGCGGCAGCAGGCCCATCACCACGAATTCGGTGGTGCCGATGGCGAAGGCGCTGACGGCGAGCGCGACGAGGGGAAGGCGCATGCAGGCGGAAATCCCGGCAAAACCGGGCATCGCGGGCGGGAGGGACCAGCGATTGTGCGCCGCAACAATGACAGCCGCAAGACGGATTTGTCGAACGCAGCGTCGCAAACACGCCGGCCAGCGTACGCGCGCAGGCGCACCGGCGCGGGCCGGGCGAAGCCTTATCATGTGCGCATGTCGACACCCGATTTCCCCCGCCAGACCGCCAATCTCGAACTGCCCGGCCCGGTCGGCCCGCTGGAGGTCGCCGTCGAGTGGCCGGACGACGATGTCGCCGCGTTGCCGCTGACCGCGATCGTCTGCCACCCGCTGCCCACCGAGGGCGGCACCATGCACAACAAGGTGGTGGTGATGACCGCGCGCAGCCTGCGCGAGCTGGGTGCGGTGACGGTGCGTTTCAACTTCCGCGGCACCGGCGGCTCGGCCGGCAACTTCGACCATGGCGACGGCGAGTCCGAGGATCTGCAGGCGGTGGTCGAATGGGTGCGCGCGCACCGCCCGGGGACGCGGCTGTGGCTGGCCGGTTTCAGCTTTGGCGCCTACGTCTCGCTGCGCAGTGCGGAAGCGCTCAAGCCCGACGCGCTGATTTCGATCGCGCCACCGGCGGGCCGCTGGGATTTCGCCGCCATCGAACCGCCGTCCTGCCCGTGGCTGGTGATCCAGGGCGAGCAGGACGAGATTGTCGAGCCGCAGGCGGTCTACGACTGGATCGACACACTCAGGAATCCGCCGGAGCTGATCCGCATGCCCGAGACCAGCCACTTCTTCCACCGCAAGCTGATGGACCTGCGCGGCGCGATCAAGCACGCGATGAAGGCCTGGCTGCCGGAGGCGTGATGGCGGACGGCGATACCCCGGTGCCCCCGACGCCGTCGCAGGCCTATGCGCGCGGCGTCGCCGAAGGCCGCTGGCGCGACGATCCGGCGCAGTACGACGCGCTGCGCGAACTGGATCGGATCCACCTGGCCCTGCTCGAAGACTCCCAGGATGGCTGGCTGGATCGCCTGTCCTCGTTCTGGAGAAAGCCCGAGCCGGTCCGTGGCCTGTATCTGTGGGGCGGCGTCGGCCGCGGCAAGACCTTCCTGATCGACCTGTTCTACGACGGCCTGCCGCTGGAACCGTTCCATCCGGATGCACCGCGCGCGGAAGGCGGCAAGTACCGCACCCACTTCCACCGCTTCATGCGCGGCGTGCACGAACGCCTGCGCGAACATGCCGGCCAGAGCGATCCGCTGGCGAAGATCGCGCAGGAATGGCGGGATCGCCTGCGCGTGCTGGTGCTGGACGAGTTCTTCGTCACCGACATCGGCGACGCGATGCTGCTGGGACGCCTGCTGGAGCGCCTGATCGCCGAAGGCGTGACCCTGGTGACCAGTTCCAACACCGCGCCGGAGAACCTCTACAAGGACGGCCTGCAGCGCGACAGCTTCCTGCCGGCGATCGCCCTGCTGCAGAAGTATTGCGTGGAAGTGCACGCCATCGGCGCGGAGGACTATCGCCTGCGCGCGCTGACCCGCTCGCCGGTCTACCGCGCGCCGCTGGACGCGCAGTCCGACGCCTGGCTGTGCGAGCGCTGGAAGGAACTGAGCGCCGGCAGTGCGACCCGCGACGGCAACATCGTCATCGACGATCGCCGGATTCCGGTGCGCGGGCGCGGCAAGGGCATCGTCTGGTTCGACTTCGCGGCGATCTGCGAAGGCCCGCGCGGTACCACCGACTACATCGAGGTGGCGCGCGAATTCCACACCGTGCTGCTGGGCGGGATTCCGCGCTTCGACCGGCTCAACGAGGACGCCGCGCGCCGTTTCGTCAACCTGATCGATGAACTCTACGATCGCCAGGTCAACCTGGTCTGCACCGCCAACGCCGTGCCGACCGATCTATATAGGGGCGAGCGCCTGCAGGGCGCGTTCGAGCGCACTGCCTCGCGCCTGATTGAAATGCAGAGCGCCGAATACCTGGGAACCGGGCACCGGGCATAAACCGACGCTGGACCGACGCTGACCGACGCTGGGCGGCGCGGTCCGCCCGCCGGGCTCAGACTTCGATGTGGGTGGTGGTCGATGCCGTCGGCGACGCCGGTGCTCCGGCGGGCGTCATCATCTGCCGCCACGCCGTGTACATGGCGCCGGCCAGTACCGGCGTCAGCACTGCCAGCAGCACCAGTTGCCACAGCAGCACCGCGATGACCGGACCGGCGACCAGCTGGAGAATCGCCACCAGCAGCAGCGAACCGAAGGTGATGGCGAAAATCGCGATGCCCGCCAGCAGGTAGAACACCAGCATCGCGGTCCAGTTGTGCACGCAGGCGCGCAGGCTGTTGCGCATCGCGCTGATCGCGTCGGTGCCGGTGAACAGGATCTGCGGTGCGGCGATGAAGGTCATCCACTTGATGACCACGAAGGTGATGGCCACCAGCAGCAGCCACAGCAGCAGGCGGCCGGCCGGCAGGTCTTTGACCAGCGACGGATCCGGCTGCCCGCCCTCGGCGGCGACGGTCTGCATCTGCACCCACACGTCGCCCAGGTGCTTGAGCTGGTCCGGGCCGATCATCACCAGCAGCAGCAGGCCCAGCGCGAACGAAGCGATCACCTGCGGCAGCAGGGTGGCGAGCAATGCGGGGCCATGGCCGTCGCGGATCGGCTGCAGCAGATGGCCCGGCTGGGCCGGACGGCCCTGGTCCACTTCCCGTGCCGCCCAGATCATCGCGCCGAAGAACAGTGGACCGGCCAGGATCAACAGGAACTGCGCCGCGTACAGCAGCACGGTCATGCCGGTCGCGCCCGCCAGCGCCATCAGCACCGTGGACGCCAGGCCCCACAGGATCGCGAGCGTGCCCAGGGCGACGGGCGCCCGGCGCAGCAGCGCGAATCCACCCAGCAGCCATTCCGCGCCGGCGCTGGCCGGCACCTTGTTGATCGTGCTCATCGGTAATCCGTGGAAGGGAAGCTCAGCGGGTGTGCAACCCGCGCGCGTGCGCGACGAAGCGCCGCAATAGTTTGCGGGCTTGCGGCGCCGCCGTCACGCCGCGGGCGATGCTGCCGGGGCAGCGCCCCTCGTTGCGCAGGTGCTCGGCGCGCGCGTGGACGTAGCCGCGCATGTGGTGGGTGGCGAATTCGGGGTGGAACTGCACGCCCCAGGCCCGGTCCCGCCAGCGGAAGGCATGGCATTGGTCCTGCTCGGATCGGGCCAGCACGGTGGCGCCGTCCGGCGCCCGCAGCACCGTCTGCACGTGGGTGGCATGGGCGGCGAAGCTGGCCGGCAGCCCGGCGAACAGCGGATCGGCGTCGGCGTGCGGATGCAGATCGATGGTGACCGTGCCGGACTCGCGCCCGGCCGGGTTGTAGGCGACCTCGCCACCCAACGCGTGTGCCAGCAGTTGGTGGCCGTAGCAGATGCCCAGCACCGGCACGCCTTCGTGGGCGGCCTCGCGCAGCCAATCGGCGCTGCGCTCGCTCCAGTCGGCCCGATCGGTGACCATCGCCGCCGAACCGCTGACGATGACCCCGGCGAAACCCTCGCGGCGCGGCAGCGCGTCGCCGCGCTCGACGTTGCTCACCACCGCTTCGTCCGCCTCCAGCCCGGCCGCCACCCGGATCCAGTGCGGAAAGCCGCCATAGCGCCGCATCGACGGCACCGGCTGGCCGGTTTCGACGATGAGGAAAGGCGCTTTCAGGGGAACGTCCACGGCGGGCAAACGAAGGTGGGGCGGGGGTTCCCCCGTATACTAGCCCGCTTTTCCGCAGTGCACGATAAGCCGATGGCCGCCACTTCGACCCCCGCCGTCACCTTCCAGGGCCTCATCCAGACCCTGAACCAGTACTGGGCCGCGCAGGGCTGCGTGCTGATCCAGCCGCTGGACCTGGAGGTCGGCGCCGGCACCTTCCATCCCGCCACCTTCCTGCGCGCGCTCGGCCCGGAGCCGTGGAACGCCGCCTATGTGCAGCCCAGCCGCCGTCCCACCGACGGCCGCTACGGCGAGAACCCCAACCGCCTGCAACGCTATTACCAGTACCAGGTGGTGATGAAGCCCAATCCGGACAACATCCAGGAGCTGTACCTGGAGTCGTTGAAGGCGCTGGGCATCGATCCGCGCGTGCACGATCTGCGCTTCGTCGAGGACAACTGGGAGTCGCCGACCCTCGGCGCCTGGGGCCTGGGCTGGGAAGTCTGGCTCAACGGCATGGAGGTCACCCAGTTCACCTACTTCCAGCAGGCCGGCGGCCTGGAATGCCGGCCGGTGCTGGGCGAGATCACCTACGGCCTGGAGCGGTTGTGCATGTACCTGCAGAACTGCGACAACGTGTACGACCTGGTGTGGACCGAAGGTCCGCAGGGCATCGTCACCTACGGCGACGTCTACCACCAGAACGAAGTCGAGCAGAGCACCTACAACTTCGAATACGCCGATGTCGCGGAGATGTTCCACCGCTTCGACGCCTGCGAGGCCGAGGCGATGAAGCTGGTCGAAGCCGGGCTGCCGCTGCCGGCCTACGAACAGGTCTGCAAGGCCTCGCACAGCTTCAACCTGCTGGACGCGCGTCGCGCGATCTCGGTGACCGAACGCCAGCGCTACATCCTGCGCGTGCGCAAGCTGGCCCAGGCGGTCGCCGAGGCCTATCACGCGCAGCGCGAGAAGCTCGGTTTCCCCGGACTGAAAAACCAGACTCCGTGACACACGTCCTTCCCCCGCCCGCGGGGGAAGGTGCCCGAAGGGCCGATGGGGGCAAGCCCCGTGCCCTACCCACCGCTTCGAAGCGGGACAGGCAAGACACCAGGTTGCACAACATGAGCGAACAAAAATCCCTGCTGATCGAACTCGGTACCGAGGAACTGCCGGTCAAGGCGCTGCCCGGACTGGCGCAGGCGTTCTTCGACGGCGTGCTCGGCGCGCTGGAAAAGCGCGGCATCGACTTCGAGCGCGGCGACGCCAGGCCGCTGTACACGCCGCGCCGCCTGGCCGTGCTGCTGCCGGGCGTGGCGGTGGAACAACCGGAACAGAAGTCGGAAGTGCTGGGGCCATACCTCAACATCGCGCTGGACGCCAACGGCGAGCCGACCAAGGCGTTGCAGGGCTTCGCCGCCAAGGCGGGCATCGACTGGACCCAGCTGGAACGCACCACCGACGGCAAGGGCGAGCGCTTCGTCCACCGCGCGATCAAGCCGGGCGCGAAGACCGCCAGCCTGCTGCCGGAGATCGTGCGCGAAGCCATCGCCGCGATGCCCATTCCCAAGCCGATGCGCTGGGGCGATCACGACTACGCCTTCGCCCGTCCGGTGCACTGGCTGGTGCTGCTGCTCGGCGGCGACGTGGTCGAGGCCGAGGTGCTGGGCGTGAAGGCCGACCGCATGAGCCGCGGCCACCGCTTCGAGCATGACAAACCGGTCTGGATCGGCCAGTCGGGCGACTACGTGGACGCGCTGCGCGCGGCCCGGGTGCTGGTGGACGCCGGCGAGCGCCGCCAGCGCATCGTCGCCGAGGTGGAAGCCGCGGCGCGCCAGGCCGGCGGCGTGGCCCGCGTCACCGACGACAACCTGGAACAGGTGGTCTGCCTGACCGAATGGCCGGCCGCGGTGCTGTGCGGCTTCGAACCGGCGTTCCTGGCGGTGCCGCAGGAAGCGCTGATCGAAACGATGGAAATCAACCAGAAGTTCTTCCCGGTGCTCAGCGATGCCGGCAAGCTGACCGAACACTTCATCGGCATCGCCAACATCGAGTCGCGCAATCCCGCCGAAGTCCGCAAGGGCTACGAGCGCGTGATCCGTCCGCGCTTCTCCGATGCCAAGTTCTTCTTCGACGAGGATCTCAAGCAGGGCCTGGCCTCGATGGGCGAGGGCCTGAAGACCGTCACCTACCAGGCCAAGCTGGGCAGCGTGGCGGACAAGGCCGCGCGCGTGGCCGCGCTGGCCGAAGCGATCGCCCCGCAGGTGGGTGCCGATCCGGCCGAGGCGCGCCGCGCCGCCGGGCTGTGCAAGAACGATCTGCAATCGCGCATGGTCAACGAGTTCCCCGAGCTGCAGGGCATCGCCGGCCGCCACTACGCGCTGGCCGCGGGCGAACCGAAGGAGATCGCGCTGGCCATCGACGAGGCCTACCAGCCGCGCTTTGCCGGCGACGACATCGCGCTTTCGCCGCTGGGCAAGGTGCTGGCCATCGCCGAGCGCCTGGACACCCTGGCCGGCGGTTTCGCCGCGGGCCTGAAGCCGACCGGCAACAAGGACCCGTTCGCCCTGCGCCGCAATGCGCTGGGCCTGGCGCGCACGGTGATCGAATCCGGCTTCGACCTGGATCTGCCCAAGCTGCTCACCCATGCCAACCAGGCACTGGCCGCGCGCGGCGTGCAGGCCGAAACGTCCGAACTCTACGACTTCATCCTCGATCGCCTGCGTGGCTACTACGCCGACAAGGATGTGCCGGCCGCGCACTTCAACGCGGTCGCTGAACTGAAGCCGGCCTCGCTGTACGACTTCGACACCCGCCTGGATGCGATCGGCACCTTCGCCAGCCTGCCGGAAGCCGAAGCGCTGGCCGCGGCGAACAAGCGCATCAACAACATCCTGAAGAAGGCCGACATCGCGATTCCGGCGATGGAGGATCGCGCGCTGCTGAAGGAACCGGCTGAAAGCGCGCTGGCCGAGGCGGTGGAGGCCGCGCTGGGCGACACCGACGACGCCCTGCACCACCACGACTACGTCAGCGTGCTGAACCGGCTGGCGCGCCTGCGTCCGCAGGTCGATGCGTTCTTCGACAACGTGATGGTCAACGCCGACGATCCGGCCATCCGCGCCAACCGCCTGGCCCTGCTCAAGCGCCTGGCCGATCGCTTCCGCGCGGTCGCGGCGATCGAACACCTGTCGGCCTGAGCTTCATCCTCCCCGCGCGCGGGGAGGTCATGGCATGCGGGCGACGACGCCCGCTTCCACGTGTGACTCTCACATTCGAGGTCGATGGAATGACCCGCCGCCGCCACGACGCCATCACCACGATCCCGCCATGCGGGGCCGGCCTGTTTCTTATTCAGCATCCGGACCCGGACGCGTCCCTCATGTTCCTTTAACCCGAAAATCCCTTCGCCGGTTATCCTGCCCGCATGCGACGAACCGTCTCCCTCGCCACCGTGATCGTCCTGCTCGCCGCCAGCGGCCCGGCCTGGGCCGCGGCCACCGTCGACAAGATCCGCATCGAGGGCATCGACGACGAGACGATGGTGGAGAACATCAACGTCGCGCTTTCACTGAACGACGTGATCGGCAAGCGCCTGGGCGAGTCGCGCCTGGAGTACCTGCTGACCGAAGCCACCGCGCAGACGCGCGAGGCGCTGGAACCCTTCGGCTACTACTCGCCCGACATCCAGGTACAGGCCAACCGTACCGGCGACAGCGAGAACGAACGGGTGGAAGTGGTCATCCGCGTGTCCAAGGGCGAACCGGTGCGGGTGCGCCGCTCCAGCCTGAGCATTGATGGCGAAGGCGGCGACGATCGCTACCTGAAGGAGGATCTGGCCGCGTTCGCGCCACGCACCGGCGAGATCTTCGATCACACCACCTACGAAGCCAGCAAGCTCAAGATCGTGCGGCGCCTGGCGGATCGCGGCTACTTCGACGCCGACTTCACCCAGCGCCGGGTGGAAGTCACCCGCGCCGAGCATGCGGCCGACATCGATCTGGCCTGGGTCAGCGGCATCCGCTACGACATGGGTCCCACCACCTTCCACCAGACCAAGTTCGAACCCGGACTGCTGGACAAGCTGGTGTACTGGGAGGAAGGCAGCTACTACCACCAGGGCAAGCTGGATCGCCTGCGCGAGTCGCTGGCGGGGCTGGACTACTTCAGCAACATCGACATCCAAGCCAATCCGGACAAGGCGGTGGACGGCCGCGTGCCGATCGACGTCAACCTCAGCCTCGCCAAGCGCACCATCTACACCGCCGGCGTGAGCTACGGTTCCGAGAGCGGCGCCGGTATCCGCATGGGCGTGGATCGGCGCTATCTCAACTCGCGCGGACACAAGCTATCCACCCAGCTGGACTACGCGCAGAACCGCAAGACCCTGCTTACCCAGTACCGCATTCCCGCCTTCAAGTGGCTGGACGGCTGGTACACCATCGCGGTGCAGGCCAGCGACGAGCAGACCGACTACATCGATCTGCGCCACATCGAATTCATCGGCAGCCGCAGCGGCCAGATCAACGAGGACTGGACCGCGGTCGCCTCGATCCACGCGCTGCGCGAGCGCTGGGCGTACTACGAGGACGAGGACGGCAACGATCTGGAGTCGCCGGAGTACCGCTACGCCACCTTCACCTATCCCTCGCTGCAGGCCGACTATCTCAACGCGCCGGTGGGTTCCAACCGGCCCGACCGGCTGGCCGGTTCGGTGCTGCTGCGCGGCGGCGTGGAAGGCGCCGGCTCCGATGCGAGTTTCCTGCAGGCGCACATCCGCGCGCGCTGGTCGCGCGAGTTCGGCCGCAACAGCGCGCTGATTTTCCGCGGCGAATACGGCCACACCTTCACCAGCAGCCTGGTCGGCATGCCGCCCTCGCTGCGCTTCTTCGCCGGCGGCGACCGCAGCATCCGCGGCTATGCCTGGCGCGAAGTCGGCCCGCGCATCGGCAAGTACGCGCTGGGCGCCAAGAACGTGGTCACCGCCAGCGCCGAGTACGAGTACTACCCCGGCGGCGGCCCGTGGGGCGGCGCGGTGTTCGTCGATACCGGCAGCGCCTTTGATGGCGGCATGCCGGATCTGAGCACCGGCGTGGGCGTCGGCTTCCGCTGGCGCTCGCCGATCGGACCGGTGCGGCTGGATCTGGCGCACGGCCTGAACGATCCCGATTCGCAGTTCCAGATCTACCTCAACATCGGAACCGACCTGTGAGCCGGCCTGGCAACGACATCACCCCGGAAGAGCGCGAAGCCCGCATCGCCGAACTGCGTGCGCGACGCCGGGCGCGCATGCGCGTGCTGGCCCTCCGCAGCGCGATCGGCACCGGCGTGCTGGTGCTGCTGCTGTGCATCGGTCTGTACTGGCTGCTGCAGACCGTGGCCGGCCGCGACGTGCTGCTGGCGCAGGTGGTGGCGCGGCTGCCGGCCAACTCCTCGCTGACCTGGAAGAAGGTCGAAGGCCCACTGGCCGGACCGCTGACCCTGCACGGCGTCGACTTCCGCTGGGACAAGATCCATTTCACCGCCGAGCGCGTGTACCTGGATCCGGACCTGCGCCCATTGCTGGGCAAGCGCCTGCGGCTGGACGCGCTGGAAATCCGCAACGCGACCCTGGACGTGCCGGAAAGCGACGAGCCGTTCGAACTGCCGCGCTGGCCCGAATCGCTGCCGCAGATCCAGATGCCGCTGGCGATCCAGGCCGACACGCTGGTGATTGACGGGTTCAGGATTTCGCAGGCGGGCGAACCGGTGCTCGACATCCATCGCGGACGCGGCGGCATCGATATCGGCAACGGTTACTTCACCGCCGAGAAGCTCGCGCTCGATACCGACCGCGGCCACTTCAACGCGAACGGCAGCTATGCGCCGGGCAAGCGCTATCGCACGGATCTGGTCGCCACCGGCGTGTTTCCCGCGCCGACGGGCAAGGCACCGGCGCGGTTGGGCCTGGTCGCGCGCGGCGACATCGACAAGATGGAAATGGCGCTGGCCGGCAACGCGCCCGCACCGGTGCGGGTGCTGCTCACCCTGCAGGGTGCCGAGAATCCCACCTGGCATTTCACCGGCAAGACCGATCTGCTGGATCTGGCGGCGCTGGCCGTCACCGAGGACAGTCTTCCGCTCGCCTTCGATCTGAAGGCCGATGGCGCAGGCGGCAAGGCGACCCTGCAGGGTCGCGTGAGCCAGGATCAGACCACGCTGGTGATCGATCCCTCGCAGGTGGCCATCGCCGACGAGGTGCTGACGGTGGAACCGCTGGTGGTGCGCGCGTTCGAAGGCATCACCACGCTGCGCGGACGCGCCGACTTCAAGGATCCGGCCAATCCGCAGTTCCGTTTCGCGATCAACGCGCGCGGGCTGCGCTGGGGCGACAGCGCCGAGACCGCCATCGGCGCCAACGCCGATCTGGGCGTGGCCGGCCAGCTGGAAAACTGGGCGGCGGTCGGCAAGGCCGGCTTCACCCGCGCCGGCGAGAAGGCGCAGGTCGAATTCGACGCCGCCGGCAACGGCGAGCGCGCCACGGTGAAGACACTGCGCGCGAAGATGCCGACCGGCCAACTGGATGCCGGTGGCGAAGTGGCGTGGACGCCGGTCCTGAAGTGGGACATGAAGGCGAAGCTGGCCGGTTTCGATCCCGGCTATTTCCTGGCCGACTGGGACGGCAACCTGTCCGGTGAATTCAGCAGCAAGGGCCAGGCACGCGAAGCCGGCGGCTTCGATGCCACCCTGGACCTGCCGAAGCTGGCGGGCCGTCTGCGTGGCCGGCCGCTGGATGCGCGTGGCCAGTTCGCGCTGCACGGCGAGGACGGCGAAGGCCAACTGGCGATGACGCTGGGCGGCAGCCGCGTGCAGGCCAAGGGCAAGGTCGGCGATCGACTTGCGGTGGATGCTTCGCTGTCGCCGTTGCATCTGGCCGATCTGCTGCCCACCGGCAGCGGCACCCTGCAGGGCACGGTCAAGCTGACCGGCGCGCGCAATGCGCCGGACATCGAGGCCGATCTGGCCGGCAGCCAGCTGCGCTGGAACGACTGGAGCGCGGACACCGTCAGCCTGCGCGGGCGCCTGCCCTGGCGCAGCGGCAACGGCGAACTGGCGGTGCGCGCGAACGCGGTCAACGTCGGCATGGTGCTGGACGAGCTGCGCCTGGACGCGCGCGGCGCGGTGGAGGATCTGCGGGTGGATGGCGACGCCCGCAATCCGATGGGCGCGGTCGCGCTGACCGGCAGCGCGCAGCGGCGCGGCGAAAACTGGCAGGGCGGGCTGGATGCCCTGCGCATTGCCCCTTCCAAGGGCAGCGCATGGCAGTTGCAGCAGCCGGCGCGGTTCGCCCAGCGCGGCGCCAACTGGACACTGGGCAGCACCTGCCTGGCCTCGAACGACGGCGGTGCGCTGTGCGCCGAAGCCGACTGGCCGCGCCAGGGCCTGAGCCTGCATTCGGATTCGCTGCCGCTGACGCTGGTGCATCCGTGGCTGCCGCAGAACAGCGGCCGTCCGCTGATCCTGCGCGGCAACCTGGCCCTCGACGCCAGCCTGCGTCCGCGCGGCAACGCCTGGGAAGGCAAGGTCCACCTGGCTTCGCTGGAAGGCGGCATGAAGCTGGGCAACAACGCGCGCGGCGAGCTGATCAGCTACGACAACTTCACCTTCGACGCCGATTTCAACCCGCAGCGCATCCAGGCGCGGCTGGGCAGCGGCTTCAAGGGCAACGGCTACGTCGACGCCACCGTCAACACCGGCTGGGACGAGTTCTCGCCGCTGCGTGGCGATCTGTATTTCCACAACTCGCGGCTGTTCTGGCTGGAACTGTTCTCGCCGGATCTGGTGCGTCCGCGCGGCAAGCTGGCCGGCCACATCGGCCTGGCCGGCACCCGCGGCCGGCCGGCGCTCACCGGCGAGGCGGACCTGACCGAGTTCACCGGCGAACTGCCGGCGCTGGGCATCACCCTCACCGACGGCACCGCCAGCCTGGTCGCGCTGGCCGACGGCAGCGCGCGCATCGACGGCAGCGTGAAATCCGGCGAAGGCGTACTGCGGGTCGACGGCAGCCTGGGCTGGAACAACGACACCACGCCGCTGCAGTTCAACGTGCGCGGCGACAACGTGCTGGTGTCCGACACCACCGACCTGCGCGCGATTGCCTCGCCCAACATCCAGGTCGGCTTCGCCGACAACACCATCCAGGTGCGCGGCGATGTCACCGTGCCGTCGGCCAGCATCGACGTCGAAAAACTCGACGATGGTGTCTCCGCTTCCGAGGACGTGGTGGTGCTGGATCCGGTGGATTCGGAACGCGCACCGAGTTCGCGACTGGATCTGGATCTCGGCATCGCCCTCGGCGACAAGGTCGCGCTGAAGGGCTACGGCCTGGAAGGCACGCTGGGCGGCAAAATGCGGGTGCGCTCGCGCCAGGGCCGCGAAATGGTCGCCACCGGTCGCCTGGACGTGGACGGCCGCTACGAGGCGTACGGCCAGAAGCTGCAGATCACCCGCGGCGAACTGACCTGGAGCAACAACGCAGTGAGTGATCCGCGCATCAACATCCGCGCCCAGCGCGAAGTGATCAGCGCGGGCGTCACCGCCGGCATCGACGTGACCGGCCGCGCCAGCCAGCCGCGCGCCAAGGTGTGGTCGGATCCGGCGACGTCCGAATCCGAAGCGCTGGCCTACCTGGTGCTGGGCCGCTCGCTCAACAGCGCCAGCAGCGACGAAAGCCAGCGCATCAACGCCGCCTCCTCCGCGTTGTCGGCCGGCGCCGGCCTGCTGGCCTCGCAGCTGGGCGCCAAGATCGGCCTGGACGATGCCGGTGTGCTGGAATCGCGCACGCTGGGCGGCTCGGTGTTCGGCGTCGGCAAGTACCTCTCGCCCCGGCTGTACGTCAGCTACGGCGTGTCGATGGTCGGCTCGGGTTCCGCGGTCACGCTGAAGTACCTGCTGCGCAAGGGCTTCGACATCGAAATCGAATCCAGCACGATCGAGAGCCGTGGCTCGATCAACTGGCGCAAGGAAAAGTAGCGCCCTTTCGTGTGGGAGCGACGTCAGTCGCGAAGCCGAGGGCGTTGTTCCCACCACCGGATCCGGGTGCCCATGACATCGCTGCTGACTCAACCACGCCTTCACCAGCAGGGCATCAGCACCCCACTGGGCGACGATCCCGCCGCCACCGTCCGCCACCTGCTGGCGGTGCAGGCACAGGACTATTACGGCTCGCTGTGGGCGGTGGGCCTGCGCACCTCGGGAGCGCGCGAGGCCGATGTCGAACGGGCCATCGCCGAGCGCCGCATCGTGCGCACCTGGCCGATGCGCGGTACGCTGCATCTGGTGGCGCCGGAGGATGCGCGCTGGATGCTGGCGTTGATGGCCAGCCGCGCGATTGCCCGCGACCACGCACGCCAGGAACGCGAGTTCGGCCTGGATGCACGTGCGACAGGCCGCTGTGCCGAGGTAGTCACGCGGCTGCTCGAAGGTGGCAGACAGATGACCCGCGGCGCGCTCTACGAAGCGCTGGCCAAACGGAAGATCGACACCGAAGGACAACGCGGCCTGCACATCCTCGGCCGGCTCGCCCACGAGGGCCTGATCTGCCAGGGTCCGCGCGAGGGCAAGCAACCCACCTTCGTGCTGCTGGACGAATGGATTCCGGAAACCGCCGCGCTCGACCGCGACGAGGCATTGGCCGAACTGGCGCGGCGCTACTTCGCCGGGCACGGTCCGGCCACCGTGCAGGACCTGGCCTGGTGGTCGGGCCTGACCATGCGCGACGCGCAGGCCGCGGTGGACGCCGCGAAACCGGCCCTCGCGCATCGGGATCACGAGGGCGTGCGGCACTGGTTCGCCGCCTCGGCGCCCGAGCCTGCACCGGCCGCGCAGGCCGTGCACCTGCTGCCGCCATTCGACGAATACCTGGTCGGCTACAAGGATCGCGGCGCCGCGCTGGATGCCGCCCACAGCCGCCAGGTGATCGGCATCAACGGCCTGTTCAATCCAAGCCTCGTGGTCGATGGCCGCGTCGCCGCGCTGTGGAAGCGCACGCTGGGCCGGCAGGGCGCGACGCTCGCGCTGACCGCGCTGCGTCCCCTGCGCAAGGCGGATCGGCCGGCGCTTGACCGGGCCGCCAGACGCTACGGGGAATTCATCGGCCTGCCGGTCGCGCTGGAAGCCGGCTGACGCCGCGCCCGACCGGGGCACGGGCCCGGAAACCGGATCGCCACAATTGCCCTGCGCGACGGGGGCCGCTATCGTCGCAGGCTGTTTTTTGCCAAGGATTCACGCCGATGAGCGCACGTACGCCCTTCACCGCCCTGGCCCTGGGCGTCGCCCTGGCCCTGCCCGCGCAGGCCAACGAGGGCATGTGGATGCCCTCGCAGCTGCCGCAACTGGCCGCGCCGCTGCGCCAGGCGGGTTTCGAGGGCGATCCGGCCGCGCTGGCGAACCTGACCCGTCCGCCGCTCAACGCGGTGGTCAAGGTTGGCGGCGCCACCGGCGCGTTCGTTTCCGCCGATGGCCTGGTGCTGACCAACCACCACGTCGCCTACGGCGTGATCCAGTACAACTCCAAGCCGGAGAAGAACCTGATCGATCAGGGCTACATCGCCGGCGATCGCACCGCCGAACTTCCGGCCAATCCCGATTACCGGGTACTGGTGACCGTCGGTTTCGACCGCGTGACCGATGAGGTGATGCGCGATGCCGCCGGCAAGACCGGCCGCGAGTACTACGACGCGGTGGATCGCGCCAACAAGCGCATCGTCAGCGAGTGCGAGCGCGAAGCCGGCATGCGCTGCAGCGTCGCCACCATGTACTACGGCGCCGATTTCTATCGCATCAAGCAACTGGAACTGCGCGACATCCGCCTGGTCTACGCACCGCCGCGCGCGATCGGCAACTACGGCGACGAGATCGACAACTTCATGTGGCCGCGCCATACCGGCGACTTCACCCTGCTGCGCGCCTACGTCGGCAAGGACGGCAAGCCGGCGGCGTACAGCCCGGACAACGTGCCCTACCGCGCGCCCGCGCACCTGCAGGTCGCGCTCGACGGGCCGAAGGAAGGCGATTTCGCGATGCTCGCCGGCTATCCCGGCATCACCTACCGCCATCGCTTCGCCAGCGAGTTCAAGGAGCGCATCGAATGGGGCCTGCCGGCGAACGTCGAAGTTCTGGATGCGCTGATCGGCATCGTCCAGCAGCGCGGCAAGGCGGATCCGGAAGCCGGGGTGAAGTACGCCAGCCAGTTGTCCGGCCTGAAGAACAGCAGCAAGCGCTTCAGCGGTGAACTGGAAGGCCTGCGCCGCAGCAACGCCATCCAGGTCCGCGCCGACGCCGAGAAGGCGATGTACGCGTGGCTGGCGAAGTCGGGCGGCGACGCCACGTCGACGCGCGCGCGCATCGATCAGGCGCAGGCGCTGCTCGACCAGGCCAGCGCCATGCGCGAGCGCGACATGCTGGTCGGCATGATCGACGGCCGCACCCAGCTGCTGCGCAGCGCGATTACCCTGCAGCGGCTGGCGCTGGAACGCGGCAAGGCCGACGCGGATCGCGAAGGCGGCTACCAGGATCGCGACCTCGCCCTCATCGAGGGCCAGTTGAAGCAGGTCCAGCGCCGCTACGACGCCGGCATGGAGCGTGCCTTCCTGACCGAGCTGGTCGGCCGCTACCAGAAGCTGCCCGATGCGCAGCGCCTGCCGGAATTCGACGCGGCCTTCGGTCGCGACGCCGCCAGCCTGGAAGCCACCCTCGCGCGTGTCTACGGCGGCACCGCGCTGGGTGAGGAAGCAACCCGCGTCGGCCTGCTGAAAGCCGAACCGGCCGCGATCACCGGCTCGACCGATCCGTTGCTGGCGCTCGCCGCGCAGTTGCAGCCGGCGCTGCTGCGCATCGAAAACGAGCGCAAGCAGCGTGACGGCGACCTGCTGCGCCTGCGCCCGGCCTACATGCAGGCACTCACCGGCTGGTACCGCAGCCAAGGCCGCTCGGTCTATCCGGACGCCAACAGCACCCTGCGGGTCAGCTACGGCAAGGTGGAATCGCTGCATCCGCGCGACAGCGTGACCTATTCCCCGGTCACCACCGTGGCCGGCATCGTCGAAAAGAACACCGGCACGGTGCCGTTCGACGCACCCAAGCCGCTGCTGGCGGCAATCGCCAAGGGCGATTTCGGCGGCACCGCCGATCCGGCGCTGAAGACCCAGACGGTCAACTTCCTGACCAACCTGGACACCACCGGCGGCAACTCCGGCTCACCCGTGCTCAACGCGCGCGGCCAGCTCATCGGCCTGAACTTCGACAGCAACTGGGAGTCGGTCAGCGCCAGCTGGATGTTCGACCCGCGCTACAAGCGCGCCGTGCACGTGGACATGCGCTACATGCGCTGGCTGATGTCCAAGGTGTACGCGGCACCGCACCTGCTGAAGGAAATGGGGTTGCCGACGGAGTAAAAGCGCGTAGGCCGCGTTGATGGCAGCATCGACGCGGCAGGCAGCGATAGACCGAGCCTGCCCAGCGACCTCTTTCACGATTCCGGGAACTCGTCCCATAGCTTGATCGCCTTCTCCGGCCGAAGCAGCACTGGCGCACATGCGCATCCCGATGACGGGACCGGCATCGACTCACATTCGCAGGTCAATGTGCGTTGCATATGACCGGTGAAGCCTCTAGCGTCGTCCGGCACACGGAGCCGGAAACGCAATCGATGGCACGACGCCTTGCCTGCCGCATCATCACGACCGCCCTGCTTGCCCTCACCCTGACCGGATGCCGGAGCCCCATGTCCTCCCCTTCCTCCGATGAGTTCCCCTCGCGCCTGCCCCAGGGGGGGTATACCAACGTGAACGCCGAGTGGCCTTTGAAGTTTCAAGGGCACTATTTTAGTGTCTCGACCTACAGTACCTACGGCTGTCGGGTGCTGTATGCGGGAATGCAGCGCGTGGATGATGCTGAAGACGAACTGCAAGGTTCGTCCGAGCGGCTGGGGGACAAGTATCCCAACAACATGACCGCCACGATGGGTCCCATCCCCAACTTCCCGCCCCCGGCGAAGGTGACCTGGCGGTCCAGGGATGGCACCGCGCACGAAGCCGATATCGACATCGGCGAGATATTCAAGGACCAGCGGATTCGCCACAACCTCAGGCCCGAGGAGATTTCCGAAGACGGCATCGGGCCCGGTGCATTGCCGGGCATCATCCTGGAAGTCAACGACCGCACCATCAATGTCTACATGCGGGCGCACATCTCGACTCGGGAACTGCAAATCCCAGGAAATCGCTACAGCGATTTTCGGGACGACCTCATCAAAGTCTTCAGCCAGACCTACTAAGCCAGGAGGCCGCCCATGGGGTCCGTTCCCAAGCCGCCCCGGGACGGGGGTGTGAGCTATTACCCGGCCGATGCGCAGGACCTGGACAGCTACCGCCAGGCCGAGGCGGCGCTGGCGCACATGCGCATCCCGGTGCTGCTGCACGCCGATGACCCGCACCAGCGGCTGTTCATCGCCGCCCTGGACGGTACCGGCAACAGCCTGTTCGATGACAAGCCCGAGCACTGGAGTGTGGTGGCGAACATCGCCAAGCAGGTCCGCCAACTCCAGGACGATGGTGTCAGCAACATCGCCGGCGGCTACGTCGAAGGCACCTTCACCCAGACCGGGGTGTGGAAGACCCCGGCCCGGCTCTGGGACGGCCGCTTCGGCCACACCTTCGACGAGCGGGTGGAGACGGCGTACTTCCAGTTGTGCACGCAAGCCAAGACATGGCTGCAGGAAGACCCGCAAGCGCAGATTCGGGTGGCCGGCGTGGGCTTCAGCCGCGGCGCCGAACAGGTGGCCGCCCTGCAGCGACTGGTGGACGAGCGTGGCCTGCGGGACACCGATGGCGCCCGTTACTCGGTCAACCGCGAGAACCTGATAACCCACATCCGCTACGCCGACCGTCCCCTGCTGGTCGAACCGGGCCGGACCCCGCAGGCGGCGCTGCTGTTCGACCCGGTGTCCACCGGCGTGCGCGAACACGACCGGCGCCTGCCGCCCTCCACCCTGTCGACCCTGCAAATCACCGCCCAGGACGAGCGGCGCAACCTGTTTCCGGCCAGCGCCCACCTGCCGCCGGGCTTCAGCGAGGGCGGCCGCAACTACCACGCGGTGGTGGGCGGCAGCCACAGCGACATCGGCGACACCTATGCCCGCAACGGCCTGGGCACGCTGAGCTTCAACCTGGGCGTGGACTTCCTCAACCGGCTCAGCGACCGGGACTACCTGCACCGGCGCGCCGTGCCCGAAGACCCGACCCAGTTCGTCGTGCACCGCTCCGAGCAGCACATGCGCGGGCTGTACGGCACTGGCCGCTACGACCGGCAGGGCGAGCGCGGGCAAGTGGAGTTGCTGGGACCGGCGGCCGGGTGCCGGAGCGGCGCGGTCCGCGCCTGCGCCAGCAAGGCGCCCATCGACGAGGTGCTGGAGGAACAGGTGGAGCGCCGGACCACGCCGGCTCCGACGCAGGCGCCACCGCGCGGGCCGGACGCCGCGTTCCTGGACGGGGTGGTGGGCCGGTTGTACCGCAGCGTGCTGAGCGGGGACGACCGCGGCATGTCGGCGGCCATCGACGACTACCTGCGCAGTCCGGTCAGCCTCGGGTTTCGCGAGGCAGTGGCGCAGGCGCAGGAACGGCTGGAGCGGCAGGAAGCGATGTCTACGCCGGCCCGCCAGGACCGCGCGCAGGCCGAACAACCGGCCCAACACGTCCATGAGCCGCCGGTCATGCGGCGGTAGGAGCAAGAGCATTGGCACTGGAAGATACTCAACGACTTGTCATCGAGCTGGCGGCTCTCACCCGATTGCTCGAGCAGCGCAGCCGGTCGGCCGTGCATCAGGTGGAACAGGCGGCAAGGGCCATGGACGAAGGCACGCGCCAGTTGGTCGCCCAGACCGGGGGACTGACGCGGGAGATGGCGCAGGCCTTGCAGCGACAGGCGGGAGACATGTTCGGGCAGGGTCTTGGCAGCAGCGTGGAGCAGCTCAGGCAGCAGTTGGGCTCCGCCGCCAATGCGGCAACATCGGCGGCCAGCACATTGGAAGGCGAGCGCAAGGCACTGCAACACGAGCGCCGCACCTGGTTATGGCTTGGGTGCGGTGCCCTGCTGATAGGAACCGCGCTCGCGGTATTGGGTTCGGGTTATGCGGTGATGCAAAGTCGCAAGGAAGTGCAGCAGAACCGGGTCGAAGCGGAACTCCTGCGGGCCTACAACCGGGCAGACGTGACCCTGTGCGGCGAACGTCTCTGTGCAAACGTGGACGACAAGGCGACTCGTGTCGGTGAACGCAGGCAGTATCGGGTGGTCAAGAACCGGTAAGCGGAACCCGGGCTTCTCCACGGACAACGCCCCGGATGATGGGACTGAACGGTCGCCATGTGGAATGTGAGTTACGTGACGGTTTTCACTGCCGATTCAGTCCATTCTTTCAAGACTCGCCGCACCTGCTACATCTCTGCAAATGGAGTGCCCATGAACACCCTCCGCCATTCCAAACCGTTGCTGGCGCTGTGCGCCGGCCTGTTGCTCGCCACCGCCTCGGCCGCGAATGCGCAGGTGGTCGGCTACAACTTCCGCACCGGCGATGCCTGGGTGGATACGCGCCTGATCGAGATCAACGACTACGGTTCCCGCTACCGCGAGCCTTTCATCGACGAGATGACCGGCTACTACGGCGCACCGCGCTCGCTGGTGACCGATCTGTTCGGCCGGCGCTGGTCGGCGGGCGACATCTACTACGCCTGCGCGATCGCGCACATCCTGCGCCTGCCCTGCATCGACGTGGTGCATGAGTACGAGCGCAATCCCGGCCAGGGCTGGGGCGCCATCGCCAAGCGCATGGGCATCAAGCCGGGTTCGCCGCAGTTCCATGCGCTGAAGAACGGCTTCTCGCGCACCTATGACCGCTGGGGCTACCCGATCACCGTGGATCGCAACGTGCATGTCGACTGGTCCAAGCATGGTCCGGGCAAGGGCAAGCCGGCGAACGCCGGCAACGGCAACGCGGGCGGCAAGAGCTCGCGTCCGACGCAGGGCAACGGCCAGGCAGCTTCCGACAAGGGCAAGGGACGCGGCGGCGAGCAGGGTTCTCCGGCGCAGAGCGGCGGCGGCAAGGGCAAGGGCCACGGTCAGGGACAAGGACAGGGTGGCAAGGACAAGGGCAACGGCCAGGGCAAGAAGTAAGCCGGACCGATCCAGCGCAACCAAGGAGGCGGCCATTCGGCCGCCTCTTTGTTTATGCGAACGCGCTTCAGCTGACGTCGAATCCCGGTGGCACCGGCGCGGTCCACGACGAGCGCTCCACCCGTTCCACCCGCGCCTGCGGCGGACCGTGATGCAACCAGCCCGCCAAGGTTTCGATGGCCTCCGGCTCGCCGGCCGCGATCACTTCCACGCGTCCATCCGGCAGGTTCCGCGCCATGCCCGACAGCCCCAGCCGACGCGCCTGCTCGCGGGTGGAGGCACGGAAGAACACGCCCTGCACCTTGCCTTGGATCAGGAAACGGACCGCGTCCATCAACCCGGCTCGCCCGCCGATTGCGCCATCAGGGCTTCCAGATCGCGCGCGGTGACGGGGCCGGCGAACGCCTTGGCCACCTTGCCTTCGGGCGAGATCAGGTACGTGGTGGGCAATCCGCGCGGGGTCGCGAAGTCGGCCGGCGGCGCCATCACGTCGAGGATCGCGATCGGATAGACCACCGGGTGTTCCTTCAGGAACGCCTGCATGTCGGCGGCGGTGATGTCCTCGTAGGCCAGGCCGATGACCTGCACGTCCTCGCGCATCGCGTCCAGCGCCGACAGCTCCGGCATCTCCTTCAGGCAGGGCGCGCACCAGGTGGCCCAGAAGTTGACCACCACCCACTTGCCGCGCTGCGCGGACAGGTCGAACCGTCCGCCATCGACGGTATCGACCGCCAGGGCCGGCAGGTCCGCGGTGGTTTCCCGGATCTGCATGCCGTTGCCGGCATCGGCCGCTGGCGCTTGCGCGGCCGGCTTCGGTTCGTCGCCCGCGGGCGCGGGGGCGGTCGGCGTCGAAGGTTTGCAGCCGGCCAGTGCCAGCGTGGCCGCCAGCAGGATTGTCAGCACCACTCTCATCGATTGTCCTCGTTGGAATCCAGATAGATGTCGCTGACCCGGCGCTTGAGCAGTTCGCGCAGCGGCACCCGCAGTTCGTCCAGGGCGCGGCGCGCGGCGATGCCGAGCGAGTCGTCGCGGTACGGCAGGTGCGCCTCGGCGATCGGGATGCGCAGTTGGCACGCCTCGTAGAGTTCGGCCAGGGTCATGTCGTCCAGATCCCGCGCCAGCAGCCATTCGCCTTCCTCCGCCCGCCGCAGCAGGTTGATGTCGGCCAACTGGCCAAGCATCTGCTGGATCAGCGAATCGGTCAGCATCGGCTCCAGCGCCAGGATCTGGTCACTGTGCAGGCCCTGGCCCTGCTCACGGGCTTCGTTGAAGCGGCCCAGCATGCGCAGCAGGCCATAGATCTCGTAGCCCAGCGGCAGCCGCATCGATACCGGCTGGTAACGGAACGCCGCCATCGCCGACGCCAGCGACGCGCCCATCAGGATCGCGACCCAGCACAGGTAGATCCACATCAGCAGGATCGGCACCGCCGCGAAGGTGCTGTAGATCTTCTGGTAGGTGTTGAAGCTGCCCAGGTACAGGCCCAGTCCCCACTTCACCAGTTCCAGCAGCGAGGTGGCGAGCAGCGCGCCCGCCATCGCGTAGCGCAGCTTGATGGTCCGGTGCGGCACCACCCGGTAGATCATGGTGATGGCGGCGAACTCGATCAGCAGCGGCGCCAGGGTCAGCACGAAGGTACGCAGGACCTGGCCTTCGCTGGTGGAGAACAGCGGCAGGGCGAAGAACCGCGCCGACATCGCCAGCGAAGCGGCCGCGATCAGCGCGCCCAGGGTCAGCACCGTCCAGTACACCAGGAAGCGGCCGAACTTGGGTCGCGAGGACGCCACCCGCCAGATCCGGTTGAAGGTGGCTTCGACGCTGTTGAGGGTGATCAGCAGCGAGATGACCAGCACGATCACGCCGACCGCGGTCAGCTGCCCGGCGCTGGCCGAGAACTGGCGGATGTAGATTTCGGCCGAACGCGCGGCGTTGGGCACGAAGTTGGAGAAGATGTAGTCGCTGAGCTGGTCGCTCCAGCGATCGAACACCGGGAAGGCCGACAGCACCCCGAACACCACCATCGCCAGCGGCACCAGCGCGAACAGGGTGGTGTAGGCCAGCGACGCCGCCGCTTGGAACAGCCGATCGTCGAGGAAGCGCTTGGCCAGGAAGCGGAAGAAGGTACCGGCGCGCGCGCGGTCGCGCAGGCGGTCGGTCCAGCGATTGACGGAATCCAGTGGCTCCATGACGCGGGAAGGGTAACCGATGCGTCCGCGACGCGACATCGCCGCGTTCCTCGGGGGATACTAGGCGGCCCTGACGCGAACGGACCGATGCATGGCCGAGATCCTGGTGCTCTACTACAGCCGCGGCGGATCGGTGGCCCGCCTGGCGCGGCAGATCGCGCGCGGCATCGGCGAGGTCGAGGGCATGGCCGCTCGCCTGCGGACGGTGCCCCCGGTCGCGCCGGTCACCCAGCAGGCGGCCCCGCCGGTGCCGGAAGACGGCGCGCCCTACGTGGAAGCGCGCGACCTGGCCGAATGCGCCGGCCTCATCCTCGGCAGCCCCACCCGCTTCGGCAACATGGCCGCGCCGCTCAAGCATTTCATCGACGGTCTGGGCGCGGAATGGGCCAGCGGCACGCTGGTCGACAAGCCGGCCGCGGTATTCACTTCCACTGCGACCCAGCACGGCGGCCAGGAATCGACCCTGCTGTCGATGCAGTTGCCGCTGCTTCACCACGGCTGCGTGCTGGTCGGGATTCCGTTCACCGAGACCCTGCTGAGCACCACCCGCACCGGCGGTTCACCCTACGGCGCCAGCCACGTGGCCGGTGGCAGCGACGACCCCGTGCTCAGCGACGATGAAGCCGCGCTGGCGCGCGCGCTCGGCCGTCGCGTGGCCGACGTCACACGCCGGCTGGAGGGCCGGCGATGACGCGCCCGCGCATCCCGTCGGCGCTGATGCTGCTGGCGCTGGCGGCGCTGTACGCGCTGTGGTTCCGCGGCGATCGCCACTATCCGGCGGTGCTGCTGGTGTTCTGTCTGCCGCCGTTCCTGCTGGCGCTGGGGCATTTCCTGCGCCGACCGCGGGCGCCTTTCTGGGCGGGCGTGTTCGCCCTGTTCTGGTTCGCCCATGCGGTGATGGTCGCGTGGTCGCGGCCGGCCGAGGCTGGCTATGCATGGGGTGGCATCGTGTTGTCGGTGGGCATCGTGCTGACCACCAGTTGGCCAGCGCTGCGCGCCCGCTTCGGCCGCAAGACCACGCCGTGATCACGCGCAACGGACAAGGTGGCCTTCTGCGTTTGCCGGCGCTGTTTCTGCTGTCGCTGTGCGCGGCCTCGCCCGCGTTAGCCGATGAAAACGGCGGCGGATGCCGACCTCGCGAACAGGTGGTCACCCAGGCGGACGGCTCGCGCCTGCGCCTGGCGGTTCGATGCGATGCGGCCGGTACCGATGGAACGGTGTCGCCGGCGCGGTACGAGGTGGCGACGGCCGCAGCGGGCGGCTCGCGGTTCCAGCCGGCATTGACGCTGGGAACCGACGCCATGGAAGAACCCCTGCGCGATGTGGACCTGGTCGACATCGATCAGGACGGTTTCTTCGAGGTGGAAGCGCGCGGCATGTGCGGGGCCGGTCCGAACTGCCTGGGCGATCTCTATCGCCAGGATCCGGCGACCGGGAAACTTTTCCATTTCTTCAGCGGCGGCTACGCGGACCTGCGCGTGATCGATGGCCACCTGGTCGAATCCGGGCGCGCCAGCTGCTGCGCCTGGGAATACCATGCCTGGCCGCTGGACGGTCCACCGCGCCTGCGCGACTACGACAACATGGCGCTGATGATCACCATCGGCGCGGATATCGCGAGCGAGGACGAGAACGCACCCGCCCGCTGCACGTTCAGCCGCGGGAACGGCGATAATTGGCAGGTTGTCGCGCCCCCGGGCGCGGCGTGGCTGCCGCTGTGCGAGGTGTACGGCGACGGCTATCACCTGGTCACCCCCGAAGAAGCGCGCGCCGCGGAAGCCGCGGCCGCGCAGGAGCCCTGAGATGGAAGAACTTCTGATCGTCACCACCGGCGGCACGATCGACAAGATCTACTTCGACGACAAGTCCGACTACCACGATCGGCGATCCGCAGATCGGCCAGATCCTGAAGGAACTGGGCGTGGCGTTCCGCTTCACCGTCATCCCGATCATCCGCAAGGACTCGCTGCACATCACCGACAGGGATCGCGAACTGATCCGCGCCACC
>OFDB01000024.1_pt1 | contig 57594 bp, 46 predicted proteins | sample 1521001 | NCBI WGS metagenome assembly OFDB01 (sample SAMEA2532531, study PRJEB24079) | metagenome | biome: bacteria; feature: seaside; material: soil | place: India | collected 2012-02-01 | depth 0.1 m | reverse complement strand
ATCGCTGAACGCGACGAGCCGCGTCGCCGCGCCGCCGGTCAGCGCCTCATAGGCGCGCCGCACCATCGTCGTGCGCAGCACTTCGTTGAAGGTGCCGATATGCGGCAGCCCCGACGGGCCATAGCCCGTCTCGAACAATACCGCCTCCCCGCCCGGCTTGCCCTCGGGATAACGTTTCACCAGCTTGCGCGCTTCCTCGAACGGCCAGGCTTTGGACGTTTGCGCGGGCTCGCGCAGCGATGGGTGAAGGTGCAAATCGGTCATGCCGCGCCCATAGCGGCAAGGCGCGCGGAAGAAAAGCAGCGCGCGTCGCCCCCGCGCAGGAGTGAAGGGCCGGGTTGTCCCCCGGACAACCCTGAACATGCCGGGGGCATGTTCACCCTTAACTGGCCGCTATCGGTGTAGCGCAAGGTAGCTGGCGGCCCCCGCCTTCGCGGGGACGACGATTATCTCTCGGCCCAATCCGCCGCCAGCTCGGGATCGGCGGCGAGCATTGAACGGCGCATCGCGATCCGCCCGATCCGCAGCAGCTCGGCCTTGCGCCGCGCGGGGGCGAGGTTGCAGCTCGCGGCTTCGCGCACGACCGCCGCGCCATAGCGGTCGGCGACGATCAGCCCCGAGGTTCCGGGGCGATAATCCTCGGTCTCCAGAATCGCGGGGTCGAGCCCGGCCGCGAGCGCCCAATAGAAGCGATCGCACCAGTCGCAATAGTCGGGCCATTTTCCGTCGCCGTGCAGGTCGGCACGGCTGACCTTGATCTCGACGATGGTGATCTGGCCCTTCGCGTCGATCGCGGTGAGGTCGGTGCGCCGCCCGTTGGGCAGCGGCACTTCGGGGATCGCGACAAGTCCCTGCTGTGCGAACAGCCGGCATACGCCGCGCGCGACGTCCGCGGCGGTGATGGCTTGATCGAGATTGACGCCAGCTTGCAAAGCCATCGCTTCAACTCATGCCGTTCGCCCTGAGCTTGTCGAAGGGCCGTTCTTCTTCTCGACGTGGAAAGGAAGGACGGCCCTTCGACAAGCTCAGGGCGAACGGAGGTGGTTTAGAGCGTACGCAGCAAACGCACCGCGACCGCCGCCCAGGGCGGATTGCTGACGACCTGCTGGCGCTGGCCGGTGCCGAGCGGGAGGAGGTGGAGCTTTTCGCCATCGACATTGAGCAATCTCGCGAAGAAGAAGCGGCCGACGGGGCGCGGCACGAGCAGGTCGCGGTTGAGCGCGCTCGCCCAGTCGCCCTCGATCCGGCGGCACCAGATTTCGTCGCCGGCGCGATAATCGCCGATCGACGACGTGACGCGCACCGCGACCATATCCTCTCCCGGGCGTGCGGTGAGCGCCTGTTCGACGCGTGTCGGCGCCTGCGCGCCGTCGGCGCCGAGCAGAGCGGTGATCGTAAGCTGCGTATCCTGCGGGAGCTGGACGAGTTCGGCGGCATCGACGCCGAGCCCCCCGATGACCAGATTGCCCTGCACCATCGCATAGATCTGGCCGTCGGCGCCATAGAGCGGCGCGAGCACGAGCGTGCCGCCGCGCAGGCTCTTCGCCTTGCCGATCGCCGACACGGTGACGTCAAGACGCTGCCCGGGTTTGGCGAAAGGCGGCAGCTCGGCGGTGATCATCACCGCCGCGGCATTTTTGAGCGCGGGGTTCACGCCGGGCGGCAGCGAGGCCGTCGGGGCGCAGCCCGGGGCCTTGGCGGTCGGCGACGTCGACGAGGACGGCGACCTCGATCTCGCGGTGTTGGGCGCGGCCGGCGCGCAGGTCGACATCCTGTTCGGCGACGGGGCCGGCGGGTTCACGTTCAGCTCGAGCGTGGCGACCGGCGGCGACGGCACCTCCGGTGGTGCGACCGCGACGGGTGGATCCAGCAGCGCGACGGCGGGCGCGGGTACGGGTGGTTCGGCCACCGGTACCGGCGGCGACGGCACCGCGACCGGCGGTGCGGGCGGCAGCCTGACCGCGACCGCGGGCGACGGTGGCGCGGGTGGCTCGGCCACCAACGGCGATGCCACCAATGGCAGTGCTTCCTCGACGGCCAGCAATGGCGACGCCACCGCCGGCGACGGTGCGATGGGCGCGGTCGGTGCCGAAGGCGGCACGGGCGGCGACGGCAACGGTGGTGTCGGCAACGGCGGCGTCGGCAACGGCGCGACCGGCGGTGCCGGCGGCATGGGCGGCTCCGTCGCCAACGACGCGGGCACGTTCAACATGTCCAACACCATGAGCAGCGTCGGCCAGTCGGCTGCTGGTGTGATGGTGGCTGCGCAGAACAGCGGCTTCGCGTCGCTGATCCAGCAGGGCATCACCGTGCAGGCCAACCTGACCGTAGGTCCGTAAGCGCTCCCCGGGCACGCCGGGTCCGCTTCGGCGGCCCCGCGTGCCATGCGCAGGACGATCCCGCCGCCCCCGCGGCGGGATCGACAGGGGGCGCGTGGTACGGGCGTGCCTGGACGGAACGCATGGCAAGGGAGCATGACCATGCAGACCCGATATCGCATTGCGCGGTGCCGTCGCACCGCGCCCGTCTGGCTGTTCGCGCTGATCGCCATGGGGACCGGCGCGGCCCTGGCGGATGAACCCGTCATTCCTCCGGCCGGAGCGGCCGGATCACTTCCGGCGACGCCGGTCATCGATACGCCGGCCAGCTGGCTGACGGTGAAACCGCGTCCGGTCAACGACATCGGCGCGCCGGTGGACGTGGCGCGCCTGGCCGGCATGCGCGGTGGCGAGGACGATCACGGCAGTGCCGTGATCATCGACGTCGACGGCACCGTCGACGGCAACACCGCGGACCGCATCATCAGCGGCACCAACACCATCACCCAGGGCGCCTTCGACAATGCCAACGGCATCAACACGGTCATCCAGAACACGGGCACCAACGTGCTGATCCAGAACGCGATGGTGGTGACCGTCAACTTCGCGGATCCCGGGCCGTGACATTCGCCCGGGCCGCCGTGGCGCTGGCGCTTGCCGCTTTCGCATGCGGCGGCGTGCCGGCGGCCGCGGCGGACATGGACGTGCGCGCGCCCGGCGGCGCGTACCAGGTGCGGGTAACCAGCCTGAAGGAAGCCCGCTTCCGCACCACCATCCCGCAGCAGTTCGATTTCAGCTGCGGATCGGCGGCGACCGCGACCCTGCTGACCTATCAGTACGGCCACGCGGTCAGCGAACAGGATGTGTTCGTGCGCATGTACACCTATGGCGACCAGGCGCGCATCCGCAAGGAAGGCTTCTCGCTGCTGGACATGCGCCGCTATCTGCAATCGCAGGGATTCGAGGCGGACGGTTTCGAATTGCCGCTGGAGAAACTGCAGGAAGAAGGCGTGCCGGCGATCGTGCTGTTGAACGATCGCGGCTATCGCCATTTCGTGGTGGTCAAGGGATTGAAGAACGGCCGCGTGCTGCTGGGGGATCCTGCGCGCGGTACGCGGGCGATGCCGAAGTCGCGGTTCGAGGCGCTGTGGGACAACCGCGTGCTGTTCGTCATCCACAACCGGCGCGCGCAGGCGCGCTTCAATCAGGAACGCGACTGGCGCACGGCGCCGCCGGCCCCGCTGGATATCGGCATCCAGCGCGATGGCCTGCGCAGCATCGCGGTGCCACGACGCGGCCCGGGAGATATCTGAAATGGACAGGACACTGATTTCGAGCCTGCTCGCGCTGGCCCTGTTGGTGCCCGCGGCGGCGGTGCCGCTGGGGGCGCGCGGGGATGAGCGCGGCGCGGATGGCCTCGGCGCCGAATGGACGCCGATCGATCCGGCGCGGTTGGACGACATGCGCGGCGGTTTCCAGTTGCCATCCGGCGCGACCCTCTCGTTCGGCATCGAGCGGGTGGTGTACGTCAACGGCGAACTGGCGGCCAGCACCGCGGTGCGGGTGGCGGATCTGTCGCGGCTCAGTGCCGAGGAGGCGCGTGCGCTGGGCGAGTTCAACAACGGCATCGTGATCCAGCGCGGCGACGGCAACCGTTTCGAGCCGATGCGGCTGCCCGGCGGCGTGGTGATCCAGAACACCCTCGACGACCAGCGCATCACCACCATCACCCGGCTGGAAATCGACAGCCCGGTACTGGGCGCCTTCCAGGGCATCAACGCCGCCGGGGCATTGCAGGACGCCCTGAACGGCACCGCCGGCACGCGCTGAAATTCCACCGCCAAGGAGACCACCGATGAAACGGATGTCGAACACCCGCCTGAAGCCGTTGCCGCTGGCCATGTTGCTCGCGCTGGCGAGCGGTGTGAGCTGGGCGCAGGAGGCTCCGCCCGCGAACGCGCAGGCACCCGACGAGGAACGCCTGGATGGCCTGCAACGCCAGATCAACGAACAGACGCGCCAGCTGGATCAGACCCGGCGGGCGCTGGAGCAACAGCAGCAGGCGCTGGCGCGGTTGCAGTCGGCGCTCAACGAGGAAGTGCTGGCGAACGCGCGTGCGCGCGGCGCGCCCGCGCCGGCGGTGATGCCGGTGCTGGGACAGGCGCCGGTGCTCGCCGCGCAGAGTGCGCCGGCACAGGCGACGCCGCCCGCACGGCCTGCTCCGCAGCCGGTCGGGCAGGCCCCCGAATCCGATTCGCGTCCCCCGGAGGTGGCGCAGATCTTCGACCAGCCCGGCGTGCTCACGCCGCCCGGAAAGTTCGTTCTGGAACCCTCCCTGCAGTACGGCTATTCGGCGAACGATCGCGTCGCGCTGGTCGGTTACACCGTGATTCCGGCGATCCTGATCGGCCTGATCGACGTGCGCCAGGTCAAGACCACCACCGCGGTGGCGACCCTGACCGGACGCTACGGCCTCAACCGGCGCTTCGAGCTGGAAGCCAAGCTGCCGTATGTCTATCTCAACGGCGACACGGTCAGCCGCGAGATCTTCACCGGCTCGGCGCAGGATCGCGTGTTCAACGCCAGTGGCAACGGCATCGGCGACGCCGAGCTGACCGCGCGCTACCAGATCAACCGCGGCGGCCCGGACAAGGCGTTCTACATCGGCTGGCTGCGCTACAAGAGCCGCACCGGCAAGGATCTTTTCGAGGTGGTCACCGATTGCGTGACCCGCTGCGTGGGCAACACCACCGGCACCGGCCTGCCGCTGGATCTTCCGACCGGCAGCGGGTTCGAGGCATTGCAGCCGGGCGTGACCTGGCTGTATCCCTCGGATCCGGTGGTGTTCTTCGGCAGCCTGAGCTACCTGCACAACTTCAAGCGCCGCAATGTCTCGCGCCTGCTGGTCGACGGCCAGCGCGAACCGCTGGGCGACATCGAGGCCGGTGACATCATCGGCTTCAACCTGGGCATGGGACTGGCGCTGAACGAAAAGGCCGCCATCAGCATCGGCTACGACATGAACGTGGTCGGCAAGACCCAGCAGAACGGACAGGATGTCGCGGGCGCGGTGCGGGTGACCCTGGCCACGCTGCTGCTGGGCGGCACCTATCGTTTCAGCGATCGGGTTTCGCTCAACGTGGCGCTGGGCGCCGGACTGACCCGCGACACGCCGGACGTGAGCTTCACCGCGCGGGTGCCGATCACGTTCTGAGCATCGCTGCCGGTGGCTACAGCAGGAACAGGCAGTCGCGCAGGTGCTCGGCCAGGCGCATGCTGAGCGCGACCAGGGTGAAGGTGGGGAAGGCCCAGCCGCCGGTCGGGAACACCGAGCTGCCGGCGATGTGCAGGTTGTCGATGCCGTGCACGCGCAGATCCCGATCGACCACGCCGTCGGCGGGATGATCGGACATCCGGGTGGTGCCCATGTGGTGGGCGGTGCCCTGAAGTTGCGGCGCGTGTTCTTCGTGCAGCCAGGGATCGGCCTGGAAGCTTCCCCCGCAGGCGCGCGCCAGATCCTCGCCGAACAGGCGCGTGGCGGTCCGGTAGGTGTGCCAGTCGAGCGGCGTCAGCCGCCAGTCCACGCACACCCGGCGCTGTCCGAGCGGATCCAGTTCCTCGCCCAGGCGCACGCGGCTGTCCGGGTTGGGCGCCTGTTCGAAATAGCCGACGACGTCGACGTGATCCGGTGGCACGATCGGGCGATCGGTCAGCCGGTTGAACACGCCGCGCGCCAGATCGCCCACGCCCGGCGCCAATTGCAGGGCGAGGCGGGCGAGGTTTTCCCTGGGGGGCGATTGCACCTCGTGTCCGCCGCCGAAGCGCAGCGCCTGCGACATCTGGCCTTCCAGCGAGCCTCCCTCGTCGGGTCGCGGCTTGCGCAGGGCCGAACGCAACCGCCGTGCCGCGCGGATGCCGCGCGGAACCTGGCCTTCCACCGCCACCGGCCGCACCCGGCCGCTGAGCATGCGGTGGGTGCGCATCGCGTCCTCGGACAGGCACAGTTCCGGAAACACCGGCGTGGGGCCCTTGCCACCGGAACGATCGTAGGGGCGGGTAAGCGGGCTGACCGCGCGCGCATGCAACGTGCCCAGCCGGCCGCGCGGATGATCCATGAAGTAGCGGCCCACCAGATCCTGCCCGTTGCCCAGTCCATGCGGCACGGACGAATTCGACAGCAGCAGCAGGCGTGCATTCTCGATGCCGCCACAGGCCAGCACGTAGCGATGCGCGCGCACCTGGCCGCGCTTTCCCTGCAACGAACCGATACGGGCAGCATGCACGTGCTCGCCACGCGCATCGGACAGCAGTTCCAGCACGTTGGCGTGCAGCACCACCTGGATGTTGGGCGCGCGCTCCAGCTCGGCGCGATAGGTCTGTCCGAAAAACACCGGGCTGAGCACGAAATTGCGATTGACCAGGCGATCGCCCTCGAAGCGGGGCGGGCGCCGCGCCGGTGCGCTCCGGAAACCGCCCGCCTCGAAGTCATGCTCATCGATGGCGAGCAGGTCGCGCGCGCGGGCGTAGTGGGGTTCCAGTTCCGCGTAGGAGATCGGCCAGCCGCTGTGCGGTACCCAATCGCGCGCCGCGAGGTCCATCCGGCTCAGGGGAATGCAACCGCCGCCCCAGGCATTGGTGCTGCCACCGAACGCGCGCAGGCGGCTGGCGGCGGGGTCCAGATCCGGATTGCCGATCGAATCGCCCGCATAGAGATCCTGTGTCTCGGCATCGCCGGCCATGCCGCCGCCCACCAGCAGACAGACGCGGACCGCGGTATCGAGGTAATGGCGCGCGATGGCGATGCCGGCGGGGCCGGCGCCGACGATGCACAGGTGGGCGTCGAAGTCCTCCGGAGTCGCGGCGTGGCGATAGTCGATCAACACGCCCGCGTCTTCCATTGGCGACGGTTGCCTGGCTTCCTCATCGGAATCGCCTCGACCAGCCGGGAAGAGCCGGCACACTAGGACTGTTACGCGAAGTGCGGCAAAGGCAGGCCACCACGTCCATCCTTCGCCGCCATCTCCCTGTCATGCAGGGCAGGCAGAGTCGTCGGGTTTGGAACGGGAATCCGCCGATGAACGGCCTGGAAGACAAAGGGAAAGACCAGCCGGCGCCGCAACCGCAGACGGGCGCCGACACGATGCGAAGCGGAACGGGCGGCTGGCTGCGGCGCCTGCTGGGTGCGGCCATGGCCTGGACCACGCTTGGTGCCACGGTCGGGGCCGCCGCGCAGGATCCGGTTCCGCAGCACTGGCTCGCGTATGCGCAACAGGCCGGCACCGAACTGCAACGCCGGCTGGGCGAGGACAGCGTTCCCGCCAATCAATTGCACGACTGGATGGAACGTTCCGCCAGCCAGCCGCAGCGGCAGGATCCGGTGGTGGTGAAGCTGTGGATCGCGGCCAATGGCCGAATCAGCCGAAGCGAGTTCACCTCGCTGGGTGACGCGGATGCGGACGCCGCGCTCGAATCGCTGTTGCAGGCGCCGCTGGCGCAACCGCCCGCCGACATGCGCCAGCCACTGGTGCTGGGCCTGTCGCTGCGCGAATCGGCGGAGCCGGTGGAGCCGGCGAGCCAGGCTGCACCGGCCGCGCCGACTAACACCCGCGACATTTCACTCTGAGGCATCCGCGCCGCTTGTCCCGCGCAATCGCTCAGCGTCCGGGAATCACCGGCTTGGGCGGCGGCGGCGGCGGCCGCTGCGGCCGGGTCGAGGTGCCGAAAGTGTTGCCCATCCGCTGCTGGGTGGCGGCGCGATTGGCCAAGCCGAGCTTGGTGGGCGGCTGTCGCACGATGCGCTCGGAACCGCTGAGGTTCGCATCGGGGGAAACGGGCGGCGCGGGCGAGGTCATCAGTTGTCCCAGGCACGCGTAGTCGGGCACGCGCTCGCCGTTGACTTCCACATCGACGCAGCGGGTGTCGGCGGGCTTGGCGGATCTGGCCGGCGCCGATGCCGATGCCGATGCGGCGTCGGTGGCCGGCGGTGTCGCCGGTACCTGCGCCGCCTGCGGTTCGGTGGCCAGCGCGGACGAAACGAGCAGCGCGGCCGCGGATGGCGACAGGCGAAGAGCGGAAAGAGGGGACCGGATCGGATTCATGGCGTGTCACCGGGCTGCAACGAAGGCGGAATAGTGTGCCGTGCCTGGCGTTTCGATACTGGCGAGTTCTGCCTGCAGTTTGATGACAGGACACGCCGGTATCGTCGAAGCCCATGGTGATGCGCCCTGGCTGCGCTTCGCAAGGCGCCTTGCCGGGAGTGCGCGCCCGGAAAAAGTCGGGCGAAAGCCACCGCCCTGTCACCGATCCTGGAAACGAACGGAAGCCCCATGCCCCCCCAGACCCCCGAATCCGCCACCGCCGCCTCCAACGGCGCCGCCGAAGCCAATCCCTGGCCGCTGTTCTACCGCGAGCCGCGCGTGCTGTCCTCGGTCGAACACGCCCAGTGGCGGGTGCGTCCGACCGGTGTCGGCTTCGCCGCCGCCAGCAATTCCGTGCCGGTGGTGATCGGCGAATTCGCCGCCGCCGCGCGCAGCTATCCGCTGGTGTTCGCCGGCCCGGACAATACCCCGCTGGCGGTGCTGGGCGTGGAGGCCGGACGCAACCGCTTCGTCAACGGCGATGCGTGGACCGACGGCGCCTACGTGCCGGCGTACGTGCGCCGCTATCCGTTCGTGTTCGTGCAGACCCGGGATCCGGAAGGCTACGTGCTGGCCATCGATGCCGGTTCCGACGCGGTGATCCCGTCGGGCGAGGAGGGCAATCCGCTGTTCGAGAACGGCGAGCCGAGCGAGCTGACCAAACAGGCGCTGCAGTTCTGCGACACCTTCACCCGCGAGGATCAGGCCACGCGCACCTTCACTGCCGCGCTGGCCGGGCAGGGCCTGCTGATCGAACGCAGCGCCAACATCGCCTTCGCGGATGGACGCCGCACCAGCGTCGATGGTTTCCAGGTGGTCGATGGCGAAAAGTTCGCCGCGCTGCCGGATGCGGTGGTCGTGGACTGGCATCGCAAGGGCTGGCTGGCGCTGGTGCATTTCCATCTGGCGTCGCTGGGCCGCTTCAACGATCTACTCGCGCCCTGATTGAACCCCCACCTCCGTCAACCGGACGACGACAGCATTCCCATGGGCAAGAATTCCTCCAACGCGCTCCGTTTCCTCACCCTCGCCGCGACGCTCGCCGTCGCCAACGGCGCCTACGCGCAGGCGGCCGGTAGCGCGACCGCCTCGCTCGAAGGCCCGGTCGTTGCCGGCGTCTGTTATCTCAGCCGCGAAGCGGTGTTCTCCAACGCGGCCGCCGGCAAGGACGCGGGCGTGCAGTTGCAGAAACTGGTGACCGACGCCCAGGCCGAAATCGAACGCGACAAGAGCCGCGCGGAGGCGGAACTGATCCGCCTGGGCGTGCGCGGCAGCATTTCCGCCGACAAGCTCACCCCCGAGCAGAGCAAGGCGGTGCAGGAAGCGCAGGCCGTGCAGCAGCGCGCCAGCCAGCGTTCGCGCGAGATCGAGGCGACCCGCGCGTCGGTGCTGGAACGAATCTCCACCGCCGCGCAGCCGCTGATCGCCGAAGCCTACCAGCGCCATGGCTGCGGCGTGCTGCTGGATCGCGGCATGGTGCTGGCCGGCAACATGAGCCACGACCTGACCGCCGACGTGGTCAAGGCGCTGGATGCGCGGGTCAAGTCGATCCCGGTCACGCTGCAACGCGAGTCCGCCACACCCGCCGCGACACCCGCACCGGGCAAGCGCTGAGCCGCCACACGCGGCCGCTCCGGCGCACGCCACGGCGCCGGAGCCACACTGCCACCAACTGCTATACTCGCGCCGCCTGAGGTGACCGCCGGCCTGGCCGGTGGTTGAAACGGGAATCCGGTGCGCCGGATCGTGTTCGCACGATCGGCAATTCCGGAGCTGCCCCCGCAACGGTAGGCGAGACAAGGTGCCGCAACAGCCACTGTGCTTGATGCATGGGAAGGCGCGGACCGGAAGCACGGGTCATTCCCGGCTTCACTCGCAAGCCCGGAGACCGGCCTTTGAGCGGCGTGACATGCGGTGGGCGATGTCATGGAGGCCGGCTCGTTCCCGGTCGCCATAGCACTCTCTTTCCGCCTGTCCTTTTCGACCGTTTCCGCGCGGGCAGGCGCGGTCCAGGAGTGTGTCAGTGCATCCGCAGTCATCGTTCCACCGCCAGATCCTGGCGGTTTCGTTGTTGTCTTCCCTGTGCTTCACCGCCCCGGTCTTCGCCGAGGCGCCGGCCACTGATCTGGATGGCGTGATCGTCACCGCGACCCGCACCGCGCGCACCCAGGACCAGACCCTGGCCGCGGTCACCGTGATCGATCGCGAGGAGATCGAGCGCCTGCAACCGGCCTCGCTGCCGGATCTGCTGACCGGTCGCGCGGGCCTGTCGCTGGCCAACAACGGCGGTCCGGGCAAGTCCACGTCGCTGTTCCTGCGCGGTACCGAATCCGATCACGTGCTGGTGCTGGTCGACGGCATCAAGCTGGGTTCGGCCACCAGTGGCGGGGCGTCGCTGCAGGACATTCCGGTCGAGCAGATCGAGCGCATCGAGATCGTGCGCGGACCGTTCTCCAGCCTGTACGGATCCGAGGCGCTGGGCGGCGTGATCCAGATCTTCACCCGCCGGCCGCAGGGACCGTTCCAACCCAATTTCAGCGCCGGCGTCGGCAGCGAACGGACCCGGCGCGCCTCCGCCGGCATCGGCGGGCGCGGTGGCGACGCGGCGCGGGGCGGCTGGTACGCAGTCCAGGCCGCGCACCAGGACACCGACGGCATCAACGCCTATCGCGGCCGGCGCAACTTCGATCCGGATCGCGACGGTTACCGCAACAGATCGCTGACCGTGCAGGGCGGCTATCGCTTCGACGAGCACTGGGACGCGGAACTGCGCTTGTTCCGCACCGAAGGCCGCAACGAGTACGACGGCAGCCTCAACAACGAGGCCGACACCGTCCAGCAGGTGGTCGGCGGGCGCGTGCGTTACGCGGCCAATGACCGGCTGCGCATTACCGCCAGCGCGGGCGCCAGTGCGGATCTGAGCGAGAACTTCCTCGATGGCGTGTATTCCTCCAACTTCGACACCCGTCGCAAGCTGGGCTCGTTGCAGGCCGACCTCGGTGTCGGCGCGGGCCTGCTGAGCGTGGGCTACGACTGGTCCGGCGACGAGGTGGACAGCAATACCCGCTACGCGCGCGATCGCCGGATCAATCGCGGCGTGTTCGGCCAGTGGCAGCAGGCGTTCGGCCGGCAGTCGTTGCAGGCCAGCGTGCGCCGCGACGACGACAGCCAGTTCGGCGGCGAGACCACGGGCAGCCTGCAATGGGGCTGGGACTTCACCGAACAGCTGCGCCTGGGCGCCAGCTACGGCACCGGCTTCAAGGCGCCGACCTTCAACGAGCTTTACTTCCCGGGTTACGGCAATCCGGAACTGGGTCCGGAAACCTCGCGCAGCGTCGAGTTGAGCCTGCGCGGCGATCACGGCCGCGCGCGATGGGCGCTGCATGCCTACGAGACGCGCATCGACGACATGATCGCGTTCGATGCCTCGCAGGGAGACTTCGGCGGCCCCAACAACATCGATCGCGCCCGCATCCGCGGCATCGAGGCCGAAGGCGCGGTGCGGCTGACGGACTGGGACCTGCGCGCCAGCCTGACCCGGCTGGACCCGCGCAACGATGGCGACAATCCCAACCGCGACCACCTGCTGCCGCGACGGGCGCGGAGCAGCGCCCGCATCGATGCCGATCGCCGCTTCGGTGCGTTCAGCGTGGGCGCCAGTGCGATCGGCGTGGGCGAACGCTACGACAACCTCGCCAACACCACCCGCCTGGGCGGTTACGGGCTGTTCGACCTGCGGCTGGGCTACACGCTGACGCCGGCGTGGCAGCTGCAACTGGCGGCGGCCAACGTGTTCGACAAGCGCTACGAAACCGCTGCGCTCTACAACCAGCCGGGACGTACCTGGCTGCTGACCGTCCGGTACCAACCCGCTACCCATTGATCGGAGCGCAAGATGAAACCACTGTCGCGGCCTTTCCATCTCGGCCTGCTCGCCACCTTCGCGGTGCTGATGGTCGCCACCCGTTACCATCATTTCGGCGATGCCTTGCATCTGCCGGATGCGTCGATGGCGATCTTCTTCCTGGGCGGCCTGTACCTGCGCGGACACCTGCCGTTCCTGGGCTTGCTGGGGCTGGCGGTGGGCATCGACTGGGCGGCGGTGGAGCTGGCCGGCGTCAGCGATTTCTGCGTGACGCCGGCCTACGCCTTCCTGCTGCCGGCCTACGCGGCGCTCTGGTACGGCGGCCGAGCCTACGCATCGCGGATGGCGCAGGACTGGCGCGGGCTGTGCGGCGCGCTGCTGGTGGCGCTGGCCTGCGCCTCGCTGTCGTTCCTGATTTCCAATGGCGCCTTCTACTGGCTGGGCGGGCGCTATCCGGATCCGGAATGGCCGCAGTATCTGGCGCGGATCTGGCAGTGGGGACCGCTGTTCGTGCGGACCACGCTGACCTACGTGGCCAGCGCATTGCTGGTGCACGGCCTGTTGCTTGCGACCCGTCGTCGTCCCACCGCCCTCGGCACCTGATCAGGAGAACCGCGATGTCCGCCAACCCCCTGTCCACCGGATCCGAACCCGCGCTGCCGCTGGCATCCGCGCGCGCGCAGATCCTCACCGGCATCGCCCTGGCGCTGCTGATGATCGCCACCCGCGGCCAGCACTTCGCCAGCGTGGATGCGCTGCCCAGCGCGTCGTGGGCGGTGTTCTTCCTGGCCGGCGCGCTGCTGCGGCCGATGTGGGCGCTGCCGGCGTTCTTCGTGCTGTCGTCATTGCTGGATTTCGGCAGCCTCGCCAACGGCACCATCACCGACTGGTGCCTGTCGCCGGCCTACTGGGCGTTGGCGTTCGCCTATGCGGCGCTGTGGCTGGGCGGCCATGCCTATCGCAGGCTTCACCGGGACAGCGTGGGCACGGTACCGCGCCTGGCATTGACGCTGGTGGTGACGGCGAGCGTGGCCTACCTGTTGTCCAAGGGCGGTTTCTACTTCTTCTCCGGACGTTATCCGGAGCCCACCCTGGACGGTTTCCTCGCCCGCATTCCGCACTACTATCCGCGCGCCCTCGGCACGCTGGCCGGTTACGCGGGCGTCGCTTTCCTGGTTCGCGCGTGCCTGCGCTGGCTGGCCGCGCGCGTCGCCTCCCGCCAGGGCAGCCCGGCATGAGCCGCGGTTCGGAACGCCGCGGCCTCAGCGAGGACGAACACTATCGCGAGCGCGCCCAGCGCAAGAAGGAACTGGTCGATCGCCGGGTCGCCCGCGCCACCATCGACCGCGGCGTGCTGGTGGTGAACACCGGCAACGGCAAGGGCAAGAGCTCCTCCGGTTTCGGCATGCTGGCGCGCAGCCTGGGGCACGGTTTCCATTGCGGGGTCGTGCAGTTCATCAAGGGCAGCTTTTCCACCGGCGAGGAAGCGTTCTTCCGGCGCTTCGACGAGGACGTCGACTATCGGGTGATGGGCGAGGGCTTCACCTGGGAAACCCAGGACCGCGAGCGCGACATCGCCGCGGCCGGCGCGGCCTGGCAGGAGGCCGCGCGGATGCTGTCGGATCCGGCCTATGATTTCGTCCTGCTCGACGAACTCAACATCGCCCTGAACAAGGATTACGTGCCGCTCGGCCAGGTACTCGCGGCGCTGGCCGCGCGCCCGCCGCGCCAGCACGTGGTCGTCACCGGACGCGGTGCGCCGCAGGCACTGATCGACGCGGCCGACACGGTCACCGAGATGCGCCTGGTCAAGCATGCGTTCAAGGCGGGCATCAAGGCCCAGCACGGCATCGAACTGTAGACCATGGATTCCCAACCCTCCCGCTGCCCGGCATTGCTGGTTTCCGCGCCCGCCTCGGGGCAGGGCAAGACCAGCGTGACCGCCGCGCTGGCCCGCTGGCACCGTCGCCAGGGCCGTCGCGTGCGGGTGTTCAAGACCGGTCCGGATTTCCTGGATCCGATGGTGCTGGAACGCGCCAGCGGCGCGCCGGCCTACCAGCTGGATCTGTGGATGACCGGCGAAGCCGACGTGCGCGCCCGCCTGCACGCGGCGGCGGGCGAAGCCGACCTCATCCTGATCGAAGGCGTCATGGGCCTGTTCGACGGCTCGCCCTCCAGCGCGGATCTGGCGCAGGCGCTGGGCGTGCCGGTGCTGGCGGTGATCGACGGCTCGGCGATGGCGCAGACCTTCGGCGCGCTGGCGACGGGACTGGCGCGCTATCGCGAAGGGCTGGCCGTGCATGGCGTGGCCGCCAACCGCATCGGTAGCGCCCACCATGCCGATCTGCTGCGCGGCAGCCTGCCGGCGGATCTGCACTGGCTGGGCGCGTTGCCGCGCGATGCGCAGCTGGCACTGCCGGAGCGCCATCTCGGCCTGGTGTCGGCCGGCGAACTCGGGGACATCGACGCGCGGCTGGATGCGCTGGCCGATGCCTGGGGCCTTTATGTGGCCACGGCCTTGCCGCCGCCGGTGGCGTTCGCGCCGATGGACGTCGAACCCGTGCCGCCGTTGCTGCGCGGCCTGCGCATCGCGATCGCCCGCGACGCGGCGTTCTGCTTCCTGTATCCGGCCAATCTGGATCTGCTGCGCGCGGCGGGAGCGGACTTGCGTTTCTTCTCGCCGCTGGCGGGCGAGTCCTTGCCCGAATGCGACGCGGTCTGGCTGCCCGGCGGTTATCCGGAGCTGCATCTGGCGACGCTCTCGCAGCAGCATGCACTGCATGCCGCGTTGCACGCGCACCGCGATGCCGGCAAGCCATTGCTGGCCGAATGCGGCGGCATGCTGTTCGCCCTGGAGGCGCTGACCGGCAAGGACGGCGAGCGCGCCGCGATGGCCGGATTGATGCCCGGTGCAGCGGCCATGCAGCCGCGACTGGCCGCGCTCGGCCTGCAATCGGTCGAACTGCCCGAAGGCGCGCTGCGCGGACACACGTTCCACTATGCGCGGGCGGAGATGGGCTCCGTTCCGCTCGCCATCGCCAGCAATCCCAATGGCGGTCCCAGCCGTGAAACGGTCCATCGGGATCGCCGCCTCACCGCCAGTTTCGTCCACTTCTATTTCCCGTCGAATCCGCAGGCCGCGCTGCGGCTGTTCCTGCCATGACGCCGGTGCTGGCGATGCTGGCCGGCGTCGGCCTGGACGCCTTGCTGGGCGAACCTCGCCGTTGGCATCCGCTGGTGGGATTCGGCCGCTGGGCGGCTTGGCTGGAACGTTGCCTGCATCGCGATGCGCGCGGCGCGGGCGTGCTCGCGTGGAGCGTGGCGGTGCTTCCGCCGGTGGCCGTGGTCGCAGGCGTGGACGTCTGGCTGCGACAGGAATTTCCATGGCTTGCGACCGTGTTCGCGGCGGCCATGCTGTACCTGGCCGTCGGCCGGCGCAGTCTGGGCGAGCATGCGCGTGCGGTGGAGGATGCGCTGGCGACCGCCGATCTGGATGCCGCGCGCCAGGCGGTCGGACGCATGGTCAGCCGCGACACCGGCGGGCTCGATGCCTCGCAGGTGGCCGCGGCGGCCACCGAGTCGGTGCTGGAGAATGGCAGCGACGCGGTGTTCGGCGCGCTGTTCTGGTTCGCCGTGCTCGGCGCACCCGGCGTGGTGCTGTATCGGCTGGCGAACACGCTCGACGCGATGTGGGGTTATCGCACCCCGCGCCATCTGCGTTTCGGCTGGGCCGCCGCGCGCGTGGACGACCTGCTGAATCTGCTGCCTTCGCGCCTGACCGCGCTGACCTATGCGCTGCTGGGCCGGACCGCCGGCGCAATGCGTTGCTGGCGTGCGCAGGCGCGGCAGTGGAAGAGTCCCAACGCCGGGCCGGTGATGGCGGCGGGCGCGGGCGCGCTGGGAATCCGGTTGGGCGGACCGGCGCCGTATCACGGCGTCTGGCAGCAACGTCCGCCGCTGGGTGAGGGCAGGGCCGCGGACGCGGCCGGCATTGCGGCGGCGCGAGGACTGGTGAACCGCGGCGTGGTGCTGTGGCTCGCGCTCGCGCTGCTTATCGGATTCGCATGGGAGATCCTGCATGCTTGAACATGGCGGACGCCTGCTGCGCGCCGCGCGGCAATACGGAATTGCGGCGGAGGATTGGCTGGATCTGTCCACCGGCGTCAGCCCGTTTCCATGGCCGGTTCCGGAACTGCCGGCATCGGTCTGGCATCGGCTGCCGGAGGACGACGACGGTCTGATCGAAACCGCGCGTGCCTACTACGGCGCGCCGGATCTGCTGCCGGTCGCCGGTTCGCAGGCGGCGATCCAGGCCTTGCCGCAGTTGCGGGTGAACTCGCGGGTGGGCGTCATCGCGCCCGGGTACGCCGAGCACGCGCATGCATGGCGGCGCGCCTGGCACGAGGTGACGACCCTGCCGGCCGGGGAACTGTTGGCGCAGGCGCATCGCTTCGACGTGGTGGTGCTGATTCACCCCAACAATCCTGGCGGCGAGCGCTTCGGCCCCGCGCAGTTGCTCGACCTGCACGCGCGCCTGGCCGCGCGTGGCGGCTGGCTGGTGGTCGACGAAGCCTTCATCGATGTCGAACCGGAGGCCAGCCTGTGCGCCGAAACCGCGCGCGAAGGGCTGATCGTGCTGCGCTCGGTCGGCAAGTTCTTCGGCATGGCCGGCGCGCGGGCAGGATTCGTCTGCGCATCGACCCTGCTGCTCGACGCGTTGCGCGAACGGTTGGGACCCTGGACGCTGAGCGGTCCCAGCCGCCATGCCTTGCGGCTGGCGCTGGCCGACGCGGACTGGCAGGCATCGGCGCGGCCGCGATTGCTGGCCGCCGGCCATCGGCTCGCCGCAATACTGCGTGCGGCCGGACTGGAGCCAGCCGGTGGATGCGCGCTGTTCCAGTGGTGCCGTCACGCCGATGCGCGCGCACTGCACGAGGCGCTGGCGCGGCGCGGCATCCTCACCCGGCTGTTCGACACGCCGGCCAGCCTGCGCTTCGGCCTGCCGGCGGATGAGGCGGGATTCCTGCGCCTGCGCGACGCGCTCGCCGGCATCCACGCGGAAGCCATCGCATGAACGCGCGCGTGCTGATGGTGCAGGGCTGCACCTCCGACGCCGGCAAGAGCACGCTGGTCACCGCGCTGTGCCGCTGGCTGCAACGCCAGGGCGTACGGGTGGCGCCGTTCAAGCCGCAGAACATGGCGCTCAACTCGGCGGTCACGGTGGACGGCGGTGAAATCGGGCGCGCGCAGGCGGTACAGGCGCAGGCGTGCGGATTGGCGCCGCACACGGATTTCAATCCGGTGCTGCTCAAGCCCGACAGCGACACCGGCGCGCAGGTCATCGTGCACGGACGCGCGGTCGCGCGCCTGGGGGCCAGCGCGTATCACGACTACAAGCGGGTGGCGATGGAAGCGGTGCTCGCCTCGCACGCGCGGCTGTGCGCCGGCTACGACGCGGTGGTGGTGGAGGGCGCCGGCAGTCCGGCGGAAATCAACCTGCGCGCCAACGACATCGCCAACATGGGCTATGCCGAGGCCGTCGATTGCCCGGTGATCCTGGTGGCCGACATCGATCGCGGCGGCGTGTTCGCGCATCTGGTCGGCACCCTTGCGTTGCTCTCGGAAAGCGAGCAGGGGCGGGTGAAGGGTTTCGTCATCAATCGCTTCCGCGGCGACATTTCCCTGCTCGAACCGGGGCTGGCCTGGCTGGAGCGCGAAACCGGAAAACCGGTGCTCGGCGTGCTGCCCTACCTGCAGGGCCTGCATCTGGAGGCCGAGGACGCGCTGCCCGTCGCCGTCGCCGACAAGCCCGAAGCCCGCCTGCGGGTGGCGGTACCGGCCTTGCCGCGCATCAGCAACCACACCGATCTGGACCCGCTGCGCGCGCATCCGCAGGTGGACTGCCGGTTCGTCGGTCCGGGACAATCGCCGCCGCGCTGCGACCTGATCGTCCTGCCGGGCAGCAAATCCACCCGCGCCGATCTTGCCTGGCTGCGCGAACAGGGCTGGGATGTGGCGCTGGCCCGGCACCTGCGTTATGGCGGCAAGGTGATCGGCATCTGCGGCGGCTTCCAGATGCTGGGCCGGCACATCCACGATCCCGAGGGCATCGAGGGCGCGCCGGGATCCAGCGCGGGGCTGGGCTGGCTGGACATCGAAACGACGCTGGAAGCCGGCAAGCAACTGCGCAACGTGCGCGGCACGCTCACCCTGGCGGACGATGCGGCGCCGGTCAGCGGATATGAAATCCATTGCGGCATCAGTCGCGGTGTCGCGCTGGCGTCCGCGCCGATCGTGCTGGAGGAAGGGCGCGGCGATGGCGCGCGTTCGGACGACGACCAGATCCTGGGCACCTATCTGCACGGCCTGTTCGATTCGCCACCGGCGCTGGCCGCCCTGTTGCGATGGGCGGGCCTGGAGCAGGCTACGCCCGTGGACATGCGGGCGCTGCGCGAGAACGCCATCGATCGCCTGGCCGACGCGGTGGAGGCGCACCTGGATACCACCGTGTTGCATCGGCTGCTGGGGCGGGAGAACACATGAACCATCCCCGACACACGCTGATCCTGGGCGGCGCGCGATCCGGCAAGAGCGCGCTGGCCGAACGCTGGGCGCGCGCCTCCGGGCATGCGGTCACCTATATCGCCACCGCGCGCATCGGCGACGATGAAATGGCCGCGCGCATCGCCCACCACCGCGCCCGGCGTCCAGCCGACTGGGCTTGCGTGGAAACGCCCGTCGAACTCGCCGCGACCCTGGCCCGGCATGCGGCGGCGGATCGCTGCCTGCTGGTGGATTGCCTCACCCTGTGGTTGAGCAATCTGCTGATCGATGCCGAAGGCGCGGCGTTCGAACGCGAGCGCGACGCGCTGCTGGACACGCTGCCGGGCTTGCCGGGCGAGATCCTGCTGGTCAGTAACGAAGTCGGATGCGGCGTGGTGCCGATGGGCGAACTGAGCCGCCGGTTCGTGGACGAGGCCGGGCGATTGCACCAGGCGCTGGCGGAGCGTTGCGGACGGGTGGTGTTCGTCGCCGCGGGTCTGCCGCTGGCGCTCAAGGGAAGCCTGCCGTGAGCCTTGGCGCGGACGCGCCCGGTGTCGAGTTGATGCGGCACGGCGACACCGGCCGGATCAGCTATCGCGGACAACTCGATGATGCGCTTTCGCCGATGGGCTGGGCGCAACTGCGCACGGCGGTCGCCGGAAGGCACTGGGATGCGATCGTGGCTTCCACGCTGCGGCGCTGCGCGGCGTTCGCGACCGAACTGGCGGCCCGACGCGGGTTGCCGCTGCGGCTGGACGCGCGACTGTCCGAGTACCACTTCGGCGAATGGCAGGGCGTGCCGATCGAAAGACTGCAAAGGACCTCTCCCGACGCGCTGCGCGCGTACTGGTCGGATCCGGTGCGTTCTCCACCGCCGGGCGCGGAACCCTTCGCGGCATTCCGTGGACGCCTGTCCGCTGCGCTGGATGACATCGCCGCCGAAGCGCAGGGACGGCGCGTCCTTGTCCTGACCCATGGCGCGGCGATCCGGTTGCTGCGGTGTCTGGTGGAAGGCCGCGATTTCGGCGAGATGGCGGCCATTGCCGTGGATCACGCCTCGCTGCATCCGCTGGCGTGGCCCGCGGCCGGGCGATGAATCGCCGCCCGGCCTGGCGCTCCGTGTTGACGGACGGGGCGGAATAGCGGCCGGGCAGGTTGCTGCAAGGCAGCATGCGCCGGGCAAAACCCTGTGGTACTAATCTCGCGCCTGCTCGCTTGAATCGATCCAAATAAGGAAGCGGTCACTGTTGGGGAGCAACGGCGGGTAATCGAAGTGCATTCGGCATTCCGGCGACGGAGTGAGTGCGCGCATTTGCAACGAGGGTGAATCGCTACAGAAATTTAGATCGATACAAAATTCCGTGTCAGCAACCGACATTCAATCCAGGAGAGGGTGATTGAAATGAACCAGGTTCCACGCAAGCGCATCAGGAATTCACTATCCACGGCGATCGCCATCGCCTTGACCGCGACCGCCGCACTGCCGGGCGGCGCATTCGCACAACAGGCGCCGGCCCAGGAGAAAGCCGACGCGCCCGCCAGCGCCACCGACCTCGACAAGGTGACCGTCACCGGCTTCCGCTACTCGATCGAGCAGAGCCTGGAACAGAAGCGCAACGCGAACGCGGTCGTCGAAGTCATCACCGCCGAAGACGTCAGCAAATTCCCCGACAAGAACGTGGCCGACGCGCTGCAGCGCGTGCCCGGCGTGATCATCACCCGCGATGGCGGCGAGGGCAAAACCGTCAGCGTGCGCGGCCTGTCCTCGGACCTCACCCTGACCCAGTTGAACGGCAACTACGTCGCCTCCTCGGAAACCAACGACGAAGCGTCACGCTCGTTCAACTACACCCTGCTGCCGGCCAACATGCTGTCCAGCGCGGAACTGTTCAAGACGCCCGAGGCACGCATCGACGAGGGCGGCATCGGCGGCACGGTGATCCTGCACACCCGGCGTCCGCTGGATCTGGAGAGCAATTCGGGCTTCGCCACCGTCGAAGGCACCTATTCGGACACCAGCAAGACCACCGATCCGCAGCTGTCGGCCATGTATTCCTGGCACAGCGACGACGAGCGGTTTGGCGTGCTGGTGGGCGTGACCAGGCAGAAGCGCACCAACCGCAGCATGGAGGTGAGCACCGAGGACTACCAGTGGTACGGCGACGATTACGAGGGCTCGCCCGCGGTCGACGTCAACGGCCGGCCGCAGACGCAGGACGGCATCCACTATTGGTGGGGCCAGTCGGGCTTCTATAACCAGGGCGGCGATTACTACTCGAATTTCTTCATGCCGACCTCGGTCAATTTCGCCGTGCGCGAGGAAGAACGCGAGCGCGAGGGCGCGCAGCTGACTTTCCAGTTCAAGCCGACCGACAACCTGACCCTGACCGCCAACTACTTCCGTTTCGAACTGCAGGGCGACTACACCCTGAACATGCTGAAGATCCCGGAATGGAACCTGGCCCGCTATTCGGGCGACGGCAACTGGCCGGGCGGCCGCCTGCTCAATGGGCTGACCTTCGACCGCAGCGGCACCATCGTGACCGGCGCCGAATATGAGAAGCTGCCCGGCAAGGTCTATTACTGCAGCGAGGAAGAAGCCGTGGCGGCCGGCCTGGAGCCGGGCGGCTGGGGACCGGATGACTGCACCATTCCGACCCCGCAGCTGACCGGCGGTTACAGCCGCGAAAAAGCCCTGTCGCAGACCGCCGATCTGGCGATCGAATGGGACATCAGCACGTTGTGGAAGGCGTCGTTCAAGGGTGGCCGCACCTGGTCCGAGGGCGGGCCATCGATGAACTTCCGCATGTCCGCCAAGCCGCGCCGCCAGATCGACGGGCAATGGGTGGCGGGCAATACCTACAGTGCCTGGGATCTGACCGGTACGCCGTCGGCGACCTTCTCGCCGAACCTGCAGGATGTCCTGATGGCCGGCATCGCCGAAATCGATACCGGTTCCACCGACTCGTCCTGGATGGAAACCGAACTCGAGCAGAACTATTTCCAGGCCGATTTCACCCGGCTGTTCGAGGACGGCTGGCTGGATTCGATCCAGTTCGGCGCCAAGTATCGCGACGGCAAGGTGCACCGCAATACCGGCAATACCTACTGGGTCTGCCAGGGCGCGTCGCCGGACGACTACGACGCCCGGTACCAAAGCAGCGGCTGCGACGATCCGGAGAAGGGCATCGCCCAGCCGGGCTTCTTCTACTCCCGGCCGATCGGCAACATCGCCGGCGGATTCAACGCCAACGTCTTTCCGGGCATCAACTTCCCGGCCTACATCAACTACCTCAACAGCCGCTATGGCGGCATGCAGAACCGTCGCGAACCCGACTTCGTCTACAACGTCGGCGAGAAGATCTATTCAGGCTACTTCCAGGCCAACTTCCGCACCGAACGCCTGCGCGGCAACATCGGCCTGCGCGTGGTGCGCACCAAGCAGAGCGCCGAATCCACGGACTCGGTGGAACGGTTCATGGATTACTTCGTGGACGGTCCGGATGGCAATCCGATGCCGTGCCCCGCGGGCGCCCCGCCGTCGGGGACCGTCTGCGAGTCGGGCTTCGTCCGCCGCGACGTGCGCGACAAGACCTACGAACTGGCGTCGTTGGAGAAGACCTACACCGACGTGCTGCCGAGCTTCAACATCGCCTATGACCTGACCGAGAACCTGGTGCTGCGCGCCGCCGCCTCCAAGGTCATTTCCCGCGCGGGTTACACCAGCATCGCTTACCCCGGCGGCCTGCAGTTCTTCAGCGAGGAATACAGCAACGATCGCCGGGTCGCCGGCGGCACGACCAATCCCGGCTGGTACGGCTCGGGCAGCAACAAGGATCTGCAGCCGTTCGAGGCCACCCAGTTCGATGTCGGGCTGGAGTGGTACTACAAGCCGGGCTCGGTGCTGGGTGCGGGACTGTTCCGGAAGAACGTCAAGAACTTCACGGTCGAGGTGGTCCGCGACCAGCAACTCGTGGTCGGCGGGGAGACGGTGACCATCCAGGGTTACGACACCGATGCCAACGGTCGCGACGCGGTGTCGCAGGGCGTTGAACTGTATGCCCAGCACACCTTCGATTCGGGGCTCGGCTTCCAGGCCAACTACACGTACAACGACACCAACCTGGCTTCCATCGTCCTCGACGGCGAGAACATCGGCGAGTCGCCGCTGGCGGGCAGCGCCAAGAACCAGGCGAACCTGACGGTGTTCTACGAGAACGACAGGTTCCTGGCCCGTGCTTCCTACAATCGTCGCGGCGAAGTGATCGGCAACCTGGAAAATGGATTCACGATCTACAGCGAGCCCTACGACCAGCTGGATCTGAACGCCGCGTACAACATCACCGACGACCTGATCCTCACCGGTTCGGTGCTGAATGCGACCAAGTCGGAACAGCGGCAGCACCTGGGCAACGACACCGACGCCCGCACGTACTCCAACAACTACTCCGGCCGCATCCTGTATCTGGGCCTGACCTACAAGTTCTGAGTCGTGGTGTCCGTCCCCCTCACCCTCGGGTGAGGGGGATTTTCCAGGCCGGCGACAGGCGCGTTCCCGGGGAGGGGAGTGCAGGAATGAATACAGACAACCGCATCCGGCGCGTGGTCGTGGTCGGCGGTGGCAGTTCCGGCTGGATGGCGGCGGCGACCCTGGCCACGTTCATCGGCAAGGGTGCGGACGTGCGCCTGATCGAGTCCGAGGAGATCGGCATCATCGGGGTGGGCGAGGCCAGCGTCCCGCACATGCGGATCTTCAACGCGCATGTGCTCGGCATCAGGGAGGCCGACTTCGTCACCCACACCCAGGGCACCTTCAAGCTGGGGATCCAGTTCAACGACTGGGCGCGCATCGGCGACAGTTACGTGCATGGATTTGGCACGCTGGGACGCTCGCTGGGACCGCTGCCGTTCCATCAGTTCTGGCTCAAGCTGTTCCTGGCCGGCCGCGCACCTGCGATCGGCGCCTATTCGTTGCCGACCGTGGCCGCGCCGCTGTGCCGGTTCACCCACAGTCCGGAAGGCGCTCCCGCAGGCTCTCCGCTGGCGGACATCGCCTACGGCTATCACTTCGACGCCGGGCGGTATGCGCGCTACCTGCGCGACCTGTCCGAGCGCAGGGGCGTGACGCGCATCGAGGGCAAGGTGGTCGACGCGGTCCAGCGCGCCGAGGACGGTTTCATCGAGGCGGTCGTGATGGAAAGCGGCGAACGCATCGAAGGCGACTTGTTCATCGATTGCTCCGGCTTTCGCGGCCTGCTGATCGAGCAGGTGCTGAAGACCGGCTACGAGGACTGGTCGCACTGGCTGCCCTGCAACCGCGCGATGGCGGTGACCTGCGAAGGCAGCGCACCGCTGACGCCCTACACGCGGGCCACCGCGCGGCCGGCGGGCTGGCAGTGGCGCATTCCCTTGCAGCATCGCGTCGGCAACGGCTATGTCTATTCCAGCGAGCATCTGGGCGATGACGAGGCCGCCGCGACCCTGCTGGCGAATCTCGACGGCCGCCCGTTGATCGATCCGCGGCCGTTGCGCTTCACCACCGGCCGGCGCCGGCGGTTCTGGAACCGCAACGTGGTCGCGCTGGGCCTGGCCGGCGGCTTCATGGAGCCGCTGGAATCCACCAGCATCCACCTGGTCCAGTCGGGCCTGCAGCGGCTGCTGGGCCTGTTCCCGGATCGCCGGTTCGATCCCCTGCTGATCGAACGCTTCAACCGGGATTCGATTTTCGAGTACGAACGGATCCGCGATTTCCTGATCCTCCACTACAACGCCACCGAACGTGACGACAGCCCGTTCTGGGACTACTGCCGGACGATGCCGATTCCCGACAGCCTGCGCGAAACGATCGAACTGTTCCGCCTGGACGGGCGCTATTTCCGCAACGGCGAGGACTTCTTCGCGCTGCCGAGCTGGGTGCAGGTGATGCTGGGCCAGCGCGTCGTGCCGCGCGGCTACCATCCGATCGTGGACGAGATGCCCGAGGACGATCTGGCGGGATTCGTCGAACGGGTGCGGCGGACGCTCGCCGCGTGCGTGGACACGATGCCTTCCCACCAGGACTACATCGATCGCTACTGCAAGGCGCAGGCCGCCTGAGCCGGCGCGCGGCTGTCTGGAACCCGGGTGAATGGCGGTACGTCAGGCGGGCCGGGCGGCTGATTCCCCGGGGCCGGCCGATACCGCCAGCAACCGCTCACGCGGGCAGGCCGTCCAGCCATTCGCCGAACAGTTGCCGGCTACGCTCGCGCATGATTTCTCCGTGCCGGCCCGCGAGATCGAGCATCGCGTCGGCATCCACGCCACTGTCCCGCACTTCGCCGGCATGGCCTTCCGTCCATTCGCGCAAACGATGCAGCTCCGCTTCCGGATGGAACTGGAGGCCGAGGAGGCGCGGGCCGACCCGGAATGCCTGGACCGCGCAGGCGTCCGTTTCCGCCAGCCGCTCGGCCTGCGGCGGCAGGGTGATGGCTTCACCGTGCCAGTGCAGCACCGGTTGCCCGGCCGGCAGGTGCCGCAGCGGCGACCGCAGGCCCGCCTGGGTAAGCCTGATCGGCGCCAGGCCGATCTCGCGCGCCGGCATCGGTGCGACCGTGCCGCCCAGCGCCAGCGCGATGATCTGCGCGCCCAGACAGATGCCGAGCAGGGGAATGCCGCGCTCGGCGATGATCGACGCCAGCCGCAATTCGTCGGCGATGGCCGGATCCTGACGATGGTCGTTGGCGCTCATCGGTCCGCCCAGGATGATCAGCAGATCCACATGCAGCGGGTCGATCGACCACACTTCGTCGACCGGCGGCCGGTAGGTGGTGATGCGGTAGCCGCGTTCGCGCAGCAGCGGCGCCAGGTGCCCGGCGTCCTCGAAGTCCACGTGCTGGATGACGATGGCGTTCTTCATTCGGCGTTCCGTGCGTTGTCATCGATGGCACAGCCTTCGTCGGTACAGCCGGCGCTGGCGGGAGCGTCCGCCTCGCCGACCGGGGTTGCCGCTGACTCGGCCAGCAGGCCGCCGATCTGCGCGCCCAGCACCAGGTCGCTGACCTGGCCGAAGTGCTGCATGCGGACCCGGCCGAGGCGATCGATCAGGGTGAGGGTCGGCGTGCCGTGCATGGCGTAGGCACGCATGGTCTGCGGAATCGGACCGCGCGACGCGGGCCGATCGACGCCGACCGGGAACGGGATGCGGTATTCGTGCAGGAACGCCTGCAATGCTTCAGGGGTCATCACGTCGCGATGCTCGAATACCGTGTGCAGTCCGATCACGGCGACCTGATCGCGTGGAAAGCCGGTGTGGACGCGCAGCGCCTGCGGCAGGCCGTGCGAAACGCAGCCGGGGCAGAGCATCTGGAAGGCTTCGAGCACGATCACCTTGCCGCGCAGGGATTCCAGGCTCGGCGGCGAGGGTGTGTTGAACCAGCGGTCCACCTGCCAGGCGGGCGCGGGGGGATGGTAGGTGTTGTCCATATGGCTTGGGGCGCCCGAACCATCGCGATGCGGGCGCCGCTCTCCTGTCGGTGGGGCGAACGGTTTTTCCGGCTCAGCGCAGATCGGCCAGCGCGGCGCCGAAATTGACGTGCAGTGGCAGCCCGCCCAGCACCAGCGCGGGCACGGATTTCACTCCGGCCGCTTCGGCTTCGCCAAGGCGGGATTTCTGTTCGCCCAGATGGACGATTTCGACATCGAACCGCGAGGGATCCAGCGCGGTGGCGAGCTGTTGCTCGGCATCGACGCAGACCGGGCATCCGGCGTGATAGAAAATGGCTTTCTGGCGCATACTTGCATCTCCTCTTGCTGCTCTTCACAGGGTCGTTGGGGGAACCGGGCGGCGATCGATGGCAGTCGATCGCCGCCCACTCGTTTCCGCCTGGGGCGGATGGGGAAGCCGGAACCGTTCGCGGTTCGCGGCCAGAAGCTCGTCTTCGGCGGGCGATTGCTCGCCACAGTCGGTCCGCAGTTCGGCGTCGCCGAACGGGGCGCCGATGAAGGCGCAGAAATGCGGTTTCGCCTCATCGCCGCTGGCGAAGGGACGGAAGAACCGGCAACCCAGGCAGGTCCGCAGGCCGGTGGCCAGTCCCTGCTGCTGTGCCTGCGCGATCAGCAACTGGCTCACCCGCAGCAGCGCGCCCACGTCGTCGGATTCCAGGCCCTGCAACAGGGCGGCCAGGCCGTGGGCGGGATGCTTCAACCGGTTCGCCTGCGCGCGTCCGGCCGCGCTCAGGCGGACGATGCTGGCGCGGCGGTCCTCCGCGTCGGCGCGGCGACGGATCCAGCCCTTGGCTTCCATCGCCTTGAGCGAATCACTGAGGCTGGCCGGCGACACGCTCAGGCGCTCGGCGATCTGGCGCGCGCGCAGCCCGTCCGGCGCCGCTGCCAGCATCCGCAATACCTGCGCCTGGGTCGGCGGCAGGGCGGCGCCCGCTTCGCTGCGCCACGCCTGCGCGCGCACCAGCGAGGCGAGCTGTTCGAGGCCCGCGGCTGCCTGTTCGCGCTGGTGGGAAGGATCTGGCATGGCAATATGGTAGGAGTCCTAACTATATTGTTCAATGGCCATTCGTCGGCGGGCTCACAGCGAGGCCGGTTGGAACAGCGGCTCCCGGCTCAACACGCGCAGCCCTTCGGGGCCGCTCTCCAGCAGGCGGCGCTCGCCCTGCGCCACCAGCAGCTCCAGCCGGAAGCCATCCTCGGGGCGAAGCAGCGCGGCGATGCGGTGAATCGCCTGCAGCGCTTCGGCGCCATCGGCATCGAAATGGCCCAGGTGGCGATCCTGCTGGTGGACGAGAAGGCGATAGCGGGACATGGTGATCTCAGGGGGAGAGGGAGGAGGCGGGCAGCAGCAGTTCGCCACTGCGATGAAGCAGGGTGTGACGAAGCGCCGCGACGACGCGTTCGCATGCCTGCGTGACCGCTTCGTCCAACGGAAGTCCCGCCAGCAGGCGCGCGGCGAGTTCCGCGCTGAACAGATCGCCGGTGCCCTTGGTGTCGGCGGGCAGGCGCGGATGCCGGATCACGCGGGTGGCCTCGCGGGTGACGACCGCCACCCACATGCATCCGGCTTCCCATGCCTCCGGCGCCGCGCTGGTGACGACCACCCAGCGGGTGCGCCCGGTCAGCAGGCTGCGCGCGGCAGCGAACACGCTTTCGGGATCGGGGCCCTGATCCGGCACCAGTTGCGAGAGTTCGAATCCGTTCGGGGTGATGCCGTCGGAAAGTGGCAACAGATGGCGCCGGTAAGCGTCGACCATGCCGGAGTCCACATAGATGCCGCTGTCGTGATCCCCGATCACCGGATCGACGAACAGTTGCAGCGCCGGCAGTTCCTCGCGCAGCCGGGCGATCCAGTCCGCCAGCGCCGCGGCCTGCGCGGGCTCGCCGAGGTAGCCGACCACCACCGCGCGCAACTGCCGCAGCGCGCCACGCGCGCGCAGGTCCGACAGATAGCCTTCGAACCACGTCAGCGGGATGACGCCGCCATGCAGGCTGGGATAGTGCGGCGTGTTGCTCAGCAGCACCGTGGGCACCGCCGCCACGCTCAGCCCGTGCGCCTGCAAGGCAGGCACGGCGACCGCGTTGCCGACCCGGCCATAGACGACCTGCGACTGCACGGACACCACGTCCAGCCGCAATGGCAGCGACGCGGCGTCCACCCGGTGGGTCACCGTCGCCAGCCGCTCCGCCAGTGCGGCGCCGCCGTCGTCGCGCAGGCTCACGCCGCGCTCCCTTCGCCGGGCCAGAAGTGCCTGTCGGGCAGGGCGCGGGCGCCGAAGATGGCCTGGCCGACCCGCACGACGGTGGCACCTTCCTCGATCGCGATCTCGTAGTCGCCGGACATGCCCATCGACAGTTCATGCAGATCGATGCCGGCGGGCGCCTGATCGCGCAGACGGTCACGCAGTTCCCGCAGCCGCACGAAACAGCGACGGACCCGCCCGGCATCCTCGGAGAACACCGCCAGGGTCATCAGGCCGCGCACCCGCAGCGCCGAGAAGGCGGGCAGTTCACGCACGAAGGCGGCGACCTCCTCCGGCGGCAGGCCGTACTTGCTGGCCTCGCCCGAGGTGTTGACCTGCACGAACACGTCCAGCGCGCGTCCCTCCTGTTGCAGGCGCCGATCCAGCGTCTCGGCCACGCGCAGGCTGTCCAGCGCCTGGAACTCGGCGGCGAACCGCGCCACCAGCTTGGCCTTGTTGGTCTGCAGGTGGCCGATGACCGACCAGCGCAGATCCGTCAGGTCGGCCATCGCCTCCCACTTGCGATGTGCTTCCTGCACCTTGTTTTCTCCCAGCAGGCGACAGCCGGCGGCATGCGCCAGGCGGATGTGCGGCTCGTCCATGGTCTTGCTGACCGGCAGCAGGCGCACGCTGGCGGGATCGCGACCGACGCGTGCGCAGGCCGCCTGCATGCGCGCGGCGACCGCGGCGAGGTTGTGGCGGAAATCCTCGACGCTCTCGGCGCGCGGATAGCGGCCATGCTGCGCATGCGAAGTGGAGGTGGACGTAACGGGAGCGGGGCAAGGGGAGGGCGTGTTCACGGAGGTTGTTTCCTTTGCGCGGAGCGCGGCTGGCATGGGATGCCGTTGACACAGGCCAGATTCTATATTGTCATAGGACAATATGAAAATCACCGGAAACACCGCCGCCGAGATCTTCGAGCGCATCCGCCTGCTGGTGCGGAGCGGGCAACTGCAACCGGGCGAGCCGCTGCCGCCCGTGCGGGAACTGGCGGCCAACCTGGACGTCAACCGCAACACCGTCGCCGCCGCCTACAAGCGCCTGGTCGCGGCGGGCATCGCCACCACCCAGGGCAGGCTGGGCACGGTGATCCGCGGCGACGAGGTGCTGGGTGAGCAGGAGGGCACGCCGCATGCCACGCCATTGACCGATCTGGCAGGCGGCAACCCGAATCCGGACTGGCTGCCCGATCCCGCCGCCGCGCTCGCCTCGCAACGGCGGCCGCCGCGGCTGTACGGCGCGCCAGTGATGAATCCCGAACTGGAGGCATATGCCCGCGCATGGCTGTCGCCCGATTGTCCGGCCGGGCCGGCCATCGATCTGACCCACGGCGCGGTCGACGCGGTCGAGCGCCTGCTCGCCGCCTATCTCGCGCCGGGCGATCGGGTGGCGGTGGAGGATCCCTGCTTCCTCAGCAGCATCAACACCCTGCGCACCGCCGGCTTCGAAGCCATCGGCGTGCCCATCGATGGCCAGGGCATGCGCGCGGATGCGCTCGAAGCCGCGCTGGAAGAGGGGGCACAGGCGGTAATCATCACGCCGCGCGCGCACAACCCCACCGGTTGCAGCCTGGGCGCCAGCCGCGCGAAGGCGCTGCGCGCGGTGCTGGCGCGCCATCCGCACGTGCTGGTGATCGTGGACGACCACTTCGCGCTGTTGGCGCAGGCGCCGTACCACGACGTGATTCCGAAGAACGCGCAGCGCTGGGCGCTGGTCCGTTCGCTGTCCAAGGCGCTGGGACCGGACCTGCGCCTGGCGTTCGTGGCGTCCGATGCGCAGACCTCGAATCGCCTGCGCCTGCGCCTGGCGGGCGGCACCAGCTGGGTCAGCCACATCCTGCAGGACATCGCGCAGGGCTGCCTGCTGGATTCGCGCAACCGGCAGATCAAGGGCGCGCGGGAGGACTATGCGCGCCGCAGGCAGCAGCTGGCCGAAGCGCTGCGCGGCGAGAACATCGCGACCGCGGCGGCGGACGGCCTCAACCTCTGGTTGCCGCTGGCCGCGGACGGCGGGCGGATCGCCGGCGATCTGGCCCGCCACGGCTGGCTGGTACGCGCGGGTGAAGCCTTCGGCGTCGGCGCGCCGGCACGCGGCCTGCGCGTCACGATATCGACGCTGACGCCGGAACAGGCCCGGCGCTTCGCCGCCGATCTGCGCGGTGCGCTGACGCGCGCCGGTTGACTGCGCGCCGGCTGATCACCGACGGCGGGTTCACGCCTTGAAGCTGCGCCGGCCGCGTTCCACCGACAGCCGATGGGTACCGGCGAGCGTCGGGCTGCGCTCCTTGACCGTGCGCAGGAACCGCCATTCGCCGGTGACCTTTTGCGGGGTGAGGTCCAGGCGCATGTAGCCGCGCTGGCTGGTGTCGGCCCAGGCCAGTTCCGGATTGGCGGCAACGAAGGCGGCGGCGACCTGTTTCGGATCCACGGCCATGTTTCCCTCCATGCCGTGCGAACTCACGCTGTGGCCGGCGAACTCGGTGCCGGCGGGGCGGCCGTCCTCGATCAGCGAATAGGCCCAGGCGTTGTGGCTGTCGCCGGACAGCATCACCAGATCCGCATCCGCCTGCTGGGCCGCGCGCAGCAGGCGCGCGCGCGCAGCTGGATAGCCGTCCCAGCGGTCCATCCACATCGGCACGCCCTGGCGCGACGCGCGCACGTCGCGGCGGAACTTGTCGGCCACGCGCTCGCCGGCCTCGGGCCGGAGCCAGCCCGGCATCTGCTCCGGCATCAGGGTGCGGCCGAGGATCGTGCCCATGCCCACCATCTGCCAGGTGGAGCTGGCGGCGTTGCGGGCGAATTCGCGCGCCAGCCAGTGTTCCTGATCCGAACCGAGCATGGTCGCCGCCGGATCCTGCCAGGCACCGTCACGAAAACGCCGCAGCGCCGCGTCCGGATCCGCTGACTGGTGCGCCTCGGCCAGTTCCGCCGCCGGTGGCCGCGTGCGCGCCAGCACCCGCGATTCGGTGCGGTACAGGGTCGCGAGGGAGCCGATCGGATAGGCCTTCCACGGTTCTTCCGATATCGGCATCCACTCGCGATAGGCCTGCATCGCCGCCATGCGACGGGTGTTCCAGTCGCCCTCGGCGGCCGGCTGGTGGTTCTGCGCGCCGCCTTCCCAGCTGTCGTTGGTGATCTCGTGGTCGTCCCACAGCGCCAGCATCGGCGCCATCTGGTGCAGTTGCCGCAGATCCGGATCCGCGCGGTAGCAGGCGAAGCGCAGCCGGTAGTCGGCCAGGTTGATCATCTCGTGGTCGTGCGCGGGCAGGACCTCGCGCCCGGCGATGCGATCCTTTTCCTTGTAGGACGCGATGCCGTATTCGTAGATGTAGTCGCCCACGTGCAGCCACAGGTCGAGATCGTCGCTCGCCGCCGCGTGGGCGTAGGCGTTGAACCAGCCCATCGGCAGGTTGGAACACGAGAACAGGCCCAGCGCGAACCGTTCGACCTCGCCCTCGGGCAGGGTGCGGGTGCGACCGACCGGCGACCGGGTGCCGTCCGGTGCGATGAAGCGATACCAGTACGTCGTGCCGGGTCGCAGTCCGTCCACGGTCTGCTTGACGGTCCAGTCGCGATGGGCGCCGGTGCTGGACTGGCCGCCCGAGACCACCCGGGTGAATTCGCGATCCAGCGCCACTTCCGCCACCAATCGCACCTCGTCCGCGCCGCCAGCCGGCACGTAGCGGGTCCACAGCAGCATGCTGTCCGGGCCGGGTTCGCCGCTGGCGACGCTGTGGGTGAATCCCCGTGCGCCCAGCAGTTCCATCGCCAGGCCGCGGCCGCCCGGCAGCGCCAGCATGCCCAGGCCCAGGGTGCCGCCGATGATCAGGCGACGGCGTTCGATATTCACGCTCAAGGTTGCTTCTCCATGTCGATCGGGACGAAGGGGGTGTCCACATTCCCCGTCCACCGTGTCAGGTTGATTTCAGCGCTCTGCGCGCCCTTGGCGCCGGCATTGATCGCCAGATAGAACAGCCCCCGGCCGACCGGCTGGAAGCCGACATCGGCCTTCTGGTGCCAGCCACGCACGCCGGTGGCTTCGTCCTTCAACCCGGCATCGGCCAGCGCGAGCAGAGGGCCCCGTTCCCAGCCATCGCCGTCGCGAGCGGGAACACCTACCAGATCGCCCGGGCGTGGCGCGGTGCGCGCATCGACCGCGAACAGCCCGTAGTTGGGGAAGGATGGTTTCCTGCCCGGATACACGCCCATGAACCAGCGCTGCGAGGCCGCGTCATAGGCTAGGGTCTGCACGCCATAGGTGGTGTTGCCGGTGCGCACGAAATACTTGCCGTGCGGTGCGCGCGGGCCGCTGTGGTGCGGCGCGGCTTCATCCAGCGGGCGGGCAAGCGCGTCCCATCCGTGGATGTCGTATTGCAGCAGCACCTGGTGATCGTTGTCGTCGCGGCCGGTGTCGCCGTAGATGCCGTAGGCGACCGTGAGCAGGCGCGCTCCGTCCACCCGGCCGAACGCGGGACCGAAGCCGACGCCATCGATGCCGGAACAGCCGTAGCGATGATCGGGCGTGGTCGCGACATTGCCGTCGAAACGGCCGTTTCCGTCCAGGTCGGCGGTGTAGTCCGCAGCCACTTCCGGCAGGTAGACGGTGCGCAGGAGGTCGGTGTCGGCGGCCTCGATGCCGACGCGATCGATGCGAGCGACATCGACGACCGCGATGTAGAACGCCTGGTCCGTCTTGTATTCGAGCGAACCGTAGACCTTGCCGTCGTCCGGATTGAAATCGAGATCGCCCAGGTGGCCGGTCCAGCCCGTCAGGGTGCCGATCAGCCTGCCTTCGAAGTCGTACTTCGCCAGCAGGTCGGTGAACGAGTAGTAGACATGGCCGCGTTCCAGGTCCACCGCGATGCCCTGGACATGTCCAGAATCCCACGTGCCACCGTTCTGCGTCGAAGGCAGCCGTGGCGCGGGTGCGGGATTGGCGGTGCCGGCCCAGGCCGGGACGGACGCGCCGAACAACACGGACATCAGGCCGGCGCCGGCGAGCCGTCGGATCCGGTGCGGCAATCGACGGTCATGGCCGCGTGCACAGGCACGGAGGAAGAAGAAAAGGCGCATGGAAGCCTGCTGTCGAAGCGGAACAGGAGCGGATCCCGCCGGTGCGGAGAGAACCCGCGACGCCGGACCGGGTCCGTGCGCGTCGCGGGGGAGGGAGCGGTTGCCGGTTTCGCCCGGCCTCAGAACCTGGCCTTGATGCCGAAATTCCACATCGAGCCATAGATGGTGTACTGCTGGACCCGGCCGGGCACGTTGGAGTAGATGATGTCCGGTTCGTTGAAGATGTTGCGTCCGGCAAGTTGCAATTCGATGTTCTTGGTGAGCTTGTAGCTGGCGCTGATGTTCCAGAGCTCGCGCGGGGTGTGGTAGAGGATGCCGTTGTTGGCGGTGGTCGGCGTGTTGCTCAGCGCGCTGACCCGGTACTCGCCCTGGCGGTTGCCGTTGACCTGCAGATCGAAGCGGCCGTAGTTGTAGCGGATGCCCCAGTTGGCCGCTTGCTCCGGCATGTTCTGGCGCTCGCCGTCCGGATTGACCTTGGTGTAGGAGCCGTACAGGCTGAGACCGCGGAACGCGCCGGGCAGGAAGGTCAGCTGCTGGCTGTACTCCAGGGTCAGGCCCTCGTTGGTGCTGGTGCCGGGCAGGTTCTGCGCACTGCGGAAGGTGTAGCCGGAATACTCGTCCGGATCGAAACCGACATCCTCCGGATTGACGGTGATGCCGGTGACCTGCATGTCCTTCATGTCCAGCTTGTAGTAGGAAAGTCCGACGATGCCGGACGGTTCCAGGTAGTACTGCAGGCTGGCGAAGTACTTGGTGGAATGTTCGGGCTTGAGCAGCGGGTTCGGCACGTTGACGACCATCGTGTCCTCGTTGATCGAGACCACGCCGCCCAGGTTGCCGTAGTCCGGACGCAGGATGGATTCGCTGAAGGCCAGCTGGCCGACCAGCCTGTCGGTGAAGTCGTACTTGAGGCCGCCGCTGAGGAACCAGTCCTCGTATTCGCCACGGCGCATGGAATAGGCGCCGTTGTTGTACTGGTACAGAAGGCCCTCGACGGTATTGACCGACAACCCGGCCTCGGTCACCTCGCTGACCGGGCGGACGTCCGCGACGCGCGCGGCGGTGCGGGTCTTCTCGTAGCGCAGGCCGAGATCGAAACGGGCCTTGCCGATGCGGGTCTGCGCCTGGAGGTAGGCGGCGTCGACCTGTTCCTGGATGTGCTTGTTGTTGTCCAGCCGGCGCTTCAGGTTGCCCACCGTGTCGGCGACGAAGTACTCGGGGTGGTCCCGGTAGATGTCGTACACCGCGTAGTTGCTGTCCGCGCGCCAGTTCTGCTGGTTCATGTTGCCGGCGTCGAAGCCGGAGATGCCGAACTGGTAGTGCTGGGTCCACGGAATCACCGCGGCCGGATCGCGCTGGCTCAGATCGCCGTTGGGACCGACGTACTGGTACTGCTGGTAGGAACCCTCGTTGGTGCGCCAGTCGTTGCTGCGGCTGCCGAAGCCGCCCATCAGGGTGATCGGCAGGTCGCGGAAGGTCAGGTGCTTCTTCAGGTCCAGGTAGGCACCGTACTGATCGTTCACCGCATCGGACTGGGCCGTGCGCACGTTGTTGCCGATGTCGGCGTCGCGGTTGTAGCTGGTCGGATCGCCCCAGGGACGGCCGGCGGTCTGGGCCAGCGTCCACGCGTTGGAACCCTCGGTCGGCCGGTCCATGGTGAAGCCGATGCCGGTCAGCCAGCTGTCGGTACGCTGGAAGAAGCCCTCGTCGTTGTCGCGGAAGTTGAACTCAGAGCGCGAGTAGCTGCCGCGCAGGGTGGCTTCGAAGCTGTCGTTCTTGAACTCCAGCTTCGGCGCGATGGTGTAGGTCGGGGTGCCGGCGTAGCGGTGCGAGTACTCGGTGCGCAGGCGGGTGTTGTTGCCGTTGGGATTGACCACGATGTGGGTGGGCGTGGAATCCGGGGTGGCATAGGAGGTCGTCGCCGTGCCGAAGTACAGGAACGTGTACTGGTTGAAGTACTCGACGTCGTAGAACGAATAGGTGCTGCGCAGCGACAGCACCAGTTCGTCGGTGAGCTGGTAGTCCGTGCTCAGGTTGGCCGCGGTGCGGCTGGTCATCTTCGGGCCCGGCCGCCACATCACCCGGTACGGCATGACCCGGCCATTGGCCAGGTACGACCAGTCGGTCTGGATGCGATCCTGCTGCACGTAGTTGGCGTTGTAGCTGGTGTTGAACTCCACGCCCAGGCGGCCTTCCAGGAACACGTCGCCGAAACCGAACTGGGCCGACGGGTAGAGGGTCGAATGCTTGCGGTCGTCGGGAAAATACTTGCGCGAAAGCGTGGAGTCGGACGTGCCGACGCCGCCCAGCTGGGCCACGATCTGGCGGCCGGTGCGGTTGAACGCGTACTTGCTGCGCAGGTTGATCTGGCCGCCGGGGGAGTCGGCATCCATGCTGGCGGTCAGGGTGTTGTTCAGTTCGATCGACTCGATGCCGGTGATGGACATCTGTTCGAACGAGTTCTGCCGGCCGGTGTTGTTGTTGGAGGTGGCGGTCGCCATGCGGGCGCCGTCGATGGTGAAGGTCGAGTACTTCGGATCCAGGCCGCCGATGCGCACCGCGGTGGCATCCACCTCCGTGTAGTCGAGCGAGATGCCGGGCATCGACTTCATGAACTCGCCGACGTCGCCCATGGTCAGGGCGCCGTAGTTGTCGGCGGCGACCACGTTCTTCGCGTTCATCGCCGCGCGCCGCTCCATGATCGCGCTGGCCTGGCCCTCGCGCTTGGCGGTGACCATGATCATGTCCATCTCGACCGCCTCGCCGCCGGCGCCCGCGCCGGTGCCGGCGTAGGAGGGCACCTTGAGTTCGAAGTCCAGAGTGGCGACCTGGCCGGCGCCGATGCTGGCGACCGCCCTGGATTCCTGCAGGCCGGTGTACCTGACGATCACGGTGGCGTCGCCGGCCGGCAGGCCGCTGAGGCGGAAATTGCCGCCGTCTTCGGAGTAGGTGACGATGGTCGTGCCTTCGACCCGGATTTCGGCGTTGCGCACGTATTCGCCGGTCGCGGTGTTGAGTACCCGGCCACGCAGGCTGCCGGTGCCGATCTGCGGCCCGGAACGCGGACGCTCGGGTGCGGCGGCATCGGCCTTCTGCAACAGGATGATGTTGCCTTCGTCGGATTTCACTTCCAGCCCGGTGCCTTCCAGCAGCAGGCGCAGCGCTTCGCGCGCGTCCATCTCGCCGACGATCGCCGGCGCCTGGATGCCGTCCAGCGAACCGGCCGGAGCGATGATCTGCAGTTGTGCCTGTCGGGCCAGTTCCGGGATGGCCGTCACCGCGGGCTGCGCGGGCACTTCGAACTTGCGCTGCTGCGCCATGGCCGGGGACGTGCAGGCCAGTGCGGCGAGGATGGCGCTGGTCAACAGGACTTTCTCGTAGCGATTCATGATCCGTGTGTTCTCAGGAAATCTGCGTGGGTGGCGGTACTGAGAACAGAGAGAACCGACGGATGTGCTTTCCGCTATCTGTCAAAAAAATTTAATGCGCGCGGGCCACGACGATGCGATCGCGTTCCTCGCGCACGTCCGCATCGAACACCTCGGCGATGGCGCGGCTGAAGCCCAGCGGATTGTTGGTCGCGAACAGGCCGGTGACCTGCATGCGGGCCAGTTCCGGATCCGCGATGACGATCGGCGTGTCGCTGTAGCGCGCGTAGATCGCCACCGCTTCGCCGAGGGTTTCGCCTTGCAGCGCGATCTTGCCCTCGCGCCAGGCCAGCTCGCGATCCATCTGCCCGGCGCGCAGGGCACTCATCCGCCAGCCCTGCGGCTTGTCCTGGCGGAATGCGTAGCGGGTGTTCGCCGCCAGCGAGGCATGTTCCGCCGGGGTGGCGCCGGCGATGTCCACCCGACCGTCCTGGACCAGGATCTGGGTCGGCCCGCCGTCGAGCTTGCGCACGACGAAGGTCGCCTGCGCGGCGTCCAGTTGCCGGCCATCGACTTCGACCCGGGTCGGCGTGGCGGTCGCCGCGCCTTCGATCAGCACTTCGCCCCGCAGCACGCGGATGGTGCGGCGTCCCTCGTCCCGGTAGATCCGGATGCGGGTGTCGGTGTTGAGGGTGACGGTGGCGCCGTCGCCCAGCGGCACGCGCCGCATCTCGCCCTTGGCGGTGGCGTAGGCGGTGGGCATCTGCAGGGTCGCGGCCAGCGTCACCACCAGCAGCAGGGAGGCGGCCATGGCGCCGCCCCAGCGCATCCAGCGGCGCGAATGCGCGGCTGAGCGGGACGCGGCGGAATTGGGTGCGGCGGCGGCCACGGGCTGGAAGTCGTCCGGGTCGTAGTGCGGTCCGAGCGCGCGCGCGGCTTCGCTGCGCATCCACACGGCGCGCGCACGGATGAAGGCGCCCCGACGGCGCGGATCGCCGGCGAGCCAGTCCTTCAGTTCGCGGGTTTCGGTCGCCGACAGGGGGGCACGGTCCATCCGCACCACCCATTCCGAGGCGATCCGATCAATGTTCTGGCTGGTTTCGCGCTCTTCCACTGGCACGCCTTCTTTCCCGCTCCAATTGATTAGAGGTTTTGGCGGGTGGGTTTCCGCCACTGGCGTACCAGTCTTCCAGCCAGCGGAGTCCCCGGGCGATGTGTTTCTCGACCGTGTTCTCCGAAAGTCCCATCCGGGAGGCAATCTCCCGCTGGGGGATTTCGCGGATGCGGCGCAGCACGAACGCCTCGCGCGTCTGCCCCGGCATGCTCGCGATCACCCGCGCCAGCTGGCGCAGGTCGTCGTGCGCGATGGCGCTCTGCTCGGGAGTGGCGGCCTCGTCGGCGAAATCCAGCACGCCGAGATCCTCGACCGCGTGGATGGGCACGATCCGGGCCCGCCGGATGTTGCGCACCACCAGCGAATGCGCCACCTGGAACAGGTACGCGCGCGGATTGAGGATGTCGTCCACCCGCTCGCGCTCGGCCAGCACCGCGTAGCTTTCCTGCACGATGTCCTCGACATCGTGGGTGCTGCGGCGGGACAGCCAATTCCTCAGCGCCGCCTCGTGCGGCAGGATGTGGTGCATGAACCAGCGCGTCCGTTCGACATCGTCCAGGGCGCTCTCCATGCCCCCCGTCGCTTCAGTTCGTTCAGACACTCCGGTTCCCCGCCATCCGTCCTTCCGGCAAATGGGGGACGATGCTAGGCGCCGTGCATGACAGCCATGTTTCGGTGAAGCATCGTGCGCGTCCCGCCCCGGGCGCGCTAGGACGCGCTAGTCCAGGAACAGGTGCAGGCCGCTGGCGTCGTCGCGGCGCTTGAGTCCCGCATCGCCGGTGCGGGCGCTGGCCTCGTGTTCGCGCAGGGTGGCCAGCAGCGCCGGCAAGCCTTGTTCGGCCACCAGCGCCAGCGCCTGTTCCCGGCTCATCAGGTTGTAGGTATCCCACACCCGCGACAGTCCATCGCTGCCCAGCACGACGTGCACGGGCGTGGCCAGTACCTGTTCCTCGATCACCGCGTTGTGCGCGCTGATCGGATTCAGGGTCAATGCGGTGCCTCCGGTATTGGCCTGTTGCTGGCGCCTGCGCTCCCACAGGCGTTCCAGGACCGGTGGCTTGAAGCCGGAATGGGGTTTCCATTCGTCGTGGCTCTGCGCGGGCAGGGCCATCGTTGTGGTCGATTGCGCCGATGCGGGCGCGGAGTGGATTTCCAGGAAGCAGTCCTCGTAGCGGTGGACCCGCATCCGCAGGGTCGCGCCGGACGGACTGATCTCGGCCACGACGGCGGCTGCGACCGGCCAGGCATGGATCGGCTGCGCCTCGCCACCGGCGTGGCGGTACTCCTCGCGCAGGGTCCGCAGTCCTTCTTCCAGCAACGAAGGACTGAACGGTTCCAGCGCGCCGTGTTCGGCCAGCCATCGCCCCATGCCGCGTGCGAACCAGCCCGCGTCGGTCAGGTCGGAGAAGGTGGTGAAGGGATGTTCGGTCAGCGTGGTCGCCCCGTCGATGGCCCAGGCCAGCACAGTGTCGCCGCGCCGCACGCAGCCGACCACGTCCTCGCCGGGAACGTGTTCGTAGATGCCCTGGCAGACCTGATCGATGTTCACCTGCATGCGGTTGTACCTGTCGAGTGATGGGGAGCGACGGCGACGCATCCGGCGTGAAGGTGGTCTTCACGCAGGCATCCAGCACCATCGCGATACACCGGTTCCGTTCCGTGCCACGAACGATGCAGACGCGCATGTGCATGGCGAGGTTGGCGTGTGTCAATCATGCACCGGCATCGCGTCGGTGGTGTTACGGGGAAGAACCGCATCACGCACGGAAATGCTTCGATTTGTGTATCTGGTCACGGCTAGCGTGTTCCGGGCAGCGATGGGCGTGCGCTACATTCGCCCACCGGGCTCGCGCAATCTCTCGCGGGATCACTCTGCGCAGGTGATGCGATCCCCGCGCCTGCAACAGCTTCCGAACAAGCCGATCGCGAATGCGGCGGAGCGACCCACGGAACGGAGCACCCTGTATGGCCCAGATCGAACGCAAGCGGTTGTCGATGGACATTGCCCGGCTGCTGCGTGCCGGTCGGCTGCTCGGGGGATTGGCGCTGCTCACGCCTGCGCTGGCGGCGGCCGAATGCGTCACCACCGGCACCACTACGGTCTGCACCACCGCCGCGCCCAATCCGTGGGTCGCCACCGTGGGCGAGGGCAATGTGGCCGCGGCCGACAATCGCACCGTGGAGGTACAGGCCGGCGCCCGGATCGCGGTGGGGGATGCCAACGCGATCTCGCTGCGCGACAACGCCAACATCCATGTCGGAACGGCGGCCGTGGTCAGCTCCACCGCGGTCGGCAGCCCCGGCCTGTTCAACACCGGCGGCAATACCATCGAGATGCGCACCGGCGGCACGCTGACCGTCGACGCGGGCGGGCAGGTGCTGGCGCTGGGTACCCAAGGCAGCGCGGAGGCGATCAACTTCCAGGGTGCGGGCAACGTCATCCAGAACAGCGGCACGATCCGCGCCATCGGCGCGATAGCCATCTGGTGGCAGAACACGAGCGGCCTGAATACCATCACGAACACCGAGACCGGCCTCATCGAAGCGACCGGCACGGTGATTGGCGGTTCCGGCAGCAGTGCGCTCAACCTGGTCAATCGCGGCACCATCAACGGGAACCTGGTCCTGGCGGGGGGCGATGACCGGGTGGAGGTGCTGGCCGGCGCCATCAACGGAACCACCAGCCAGGGCGATGGCAACGACATCCTGATATTGACCGGCGGAAGAATCGGTGCGGTCGATCAGGGCGCGGGCGAGGATCGCATGGAAGTCCATGGCGGCACGATTGCCGGCACGGTCCAGCAGGGTGGCGGCATCGACGATTTCGTGATGACCGGCGGCGAGGTCGGCGCGCTTTTCCAGGGCGACAGCCTGGATACCTTCCGCATGACCGGTGGCCGCATCGTCGGCGCATTCGAGGACGGCGACTACGCCGAGATGACCGGCGGGCGCATCGGCCGGGTCAACATGAAGCTGGACGACAACACCTTCGACATGTCCGGAGGCACCATCGACGGCAACCTGGTGACCGGTTTCGGCCGCGACACCATCCGCCTGTCCGAGGGCTACATCGGCGGCAACATCAGCGTCAGCGGCGGCGACGATCGCATCACCGTCACCGGCGGCACGGTGCGCGGCGAGGTCCGCGTGAGCCTGGGCAACGACGTGTTCGAGTGGAGTGGCGGCGGTGTCATCCACGGCACCATCGATCTGGGCGAGGGTGATGACGTCGCCAACCTGACCAGCCTGAACCAGGCGCACCTGGGCGCCACGCCGCTGATCGACGGCGGCGCCGGCAACGACGCGCTGACCTGGTCGAACATCACCACCGGCGGCATCTCGCGCTTCCAGAACTGGGAACGGGTGGACGCGCGCAACGACACTGAGCTGGATTTCGACAGTGACCTGGTGCTGGGCGACGCTGGCAGCGGCACCGGCAGTTTCAACATCGACGCCACCAGCACGGTCTACGCCGGCGCCGGCATCCATGCGTCGGTGCGTGCGTTCGACGCGGCGCGGCTGGCCAATGTCGTCAACGCCGGCCGCATCGACCTGACCAATGGCAACACCGGCGACTCCAGCGATACCTTCACCATCGTCGGCAACTACGTCGGCGACAACGGCGTGGTCTACCTGCAGACGGTGCTGGGCGACGACAGTTCCGCCTCCGATCGGCTGATCCTGTCCGGCGGGCAGGCCAGCGGCAGCACCGGCCTCAGCGTCATCAACTTCGGCGGGCCCGGCGCACGGACCACGCTGGACGGCATCCTGCTGGTGCAGGCGATCAACGGTGCCAGATCAACCGGCAACGCCTTCGCGCTCACCGGGCCGGTCGCGGCCGGCGCCTTCGAGTATTACCTGTTCAAGGGCGGCGTCAGCGCCGGCAGCGGCGAAAACTGGTATCTGCGTTCCACCCTGATCAGCGGCACCGATTCCACCCCGGCGCCCGCACCGGATCCGACCGACCCGCCGCCTGCTGTACCGCCACCGCTGCCGCCGGAGCCGCCGGCACAGCCCCCACCGGAGCTGCCGCCGCCACCTCCGCCACCGCCGCCGCAACTGCCGGGTGATCCGGACGTGCCCGATCCCGATCCGGAAGCGCCGTCGATCGAACCGCCGGCACCGCCTCCGGAACCGCCGCCGGTGCAGCCGCCGTCGCCGCCGCCACCGGAACCCCCGGTGCCGCAGAATCCGGCGCCGCTTCCCGGCGGCAACCGCGCGCCGCCGACACGCGGCGCGGTCGCGGCCGAAGGCGAGGTGATTCCGCTCTATCGCGTGGAAACGCCCACCTACGCGGTGGTGCCGCCGCTGCTGCGCCAGCTGTCGCTGGCCAGCCTGGGCACCTTCCACGAACGCCAGGGCGAACAGGCGTTGCTGGGCAATGACGGCACCTTCCGCGCCGCGTGGGGCAGGGTGATCGGACAGAACACCGAGCAGAGCTGGCGCGGCACCGTCTCGCCCACTTTCGATGGTTCCATCACCGGCTTGCAGGCGGGCGTGGACATCCATGCCTGGGAGAACACCGACACCAGGCGTCGCGATCATCTCGGCCTGTTCCTCGGCCGCACCCGCGCCGACGGCGACGTGCGCGGCTTCGCCATCGGCTGGAACAACCTGACCGTGGGCAAGAACAAGCTCGACGAGGATCACCTGGGCCTGTACTGGACGCGCATCGGCGAGCGCGGCGGCTATCTGGACGCGGTGCTGATGGCCAGCCGCTTCGACGGCCACGCCCGTTCGACCCGTGGGCAGGGCATCGAACTGGACGGCAAGGGCCTGACCGCGTCGCTGGAAACGGGCGCGCCGGTGCGCTGGCGCGAAGGTTCGCGCTGGTCGCTGGAACCGCAGGCGCAGATCATCTGGCAGCGCACGGACCTGGACGATCAGCGCGATCGCTTCGCACGCGTGGCCTTCGACATGGACGGCGCGCTGACCGGACGCGTGGGCCTGCGCTTGGCCGCGGATTTCCCGACCGCGCACGGCCTGTGGCAGCCCTATCTGAAGCTCAACTACTGGCACACCTTCGAAGGCCGCGACGTGATGCGAATGGGTGCCGATGCCACCGTCACCCGGCAGATGGCCAACGCCGTGGAATTCGGCGGCGGCGTGGTGGCCAGGTTCAGCGATCGCTTCAGCCTGTACCTCACCGCCGACTACACCCGCGATACCGGCGACGAAGGTCTGGATCGGAAAACGGTGGAAGGCAACCTGGGCATGCGCCTCAGCTGGTAGCCGCGGGAGAGAAGCGGGTCACCGGGTTGACCCGCTTCCTTCACGCCACGTCGCCGCGATCGCGGGCCACGCCCGGACGAACCGCGCCCGGACGAACCGATCAGGCCGCCTTGCAACTGCCGCAGCACTGGCCGGCGGATTCGGTGGGCACCACGGCGACCGCCTCGTCGGTCGCAACGACGTCATAGCCTTGCGCGGCCAACGCCTGGATTGCGTCCGCCGCGCGGATGTCGCCCTGGACCAGGACGGTCTTGCCCGGAAGATCCACGGAAACGGACGCGTTGGCGTCCAGCGCCTGCAGCGCGTAGGTGACCGTGCGTACGCAGTGGCCACAGGTCATGCCTTCGACAGTGAGTTTCATGATGCCTCGTAGAGGATGACCGGCCCATCGCCGGCCCGCACACGTTCGGGCTTGCCCCCATGGGAAGGTCAATGCCGGCGGCGGGGCACGGGGATGCGTTGACCTTCCCATCGTGGGAAGCCGCATCGTGCTGGCACTCCCCCCGATGGATGCCTCATGAACTCCTCCCTGTCCCACGCCGCCGCCGCCATCCAGGACCGGTTCCGCTTCGGCGTATCCGGCATGACCTGCGCGTCCTGCGTCGGCCGCGTCGAACGCAGCCTGCGCAGCGTCCCGGGTGTCGCCGAAGTGGCGGTGAATCTCGCCACCGAAACCGTCGAAGTCCACGCCTCGGGGCCGCTGCCGTTGCAGGCACTGGACGCGGCCGTGCGCGACGCCGGCTATGAAATGGCCACCCGCGAGATCGAACTGGCGCTGCAGGGCATGACCTGCGCCTCCTGCGTCTCGCGCATCGAACGCGCCCTGATCGCCGTGCCGGGCGTGGTCGAAGCCAGCGTCAATCTCGCCACCGAACTGGCGCGCGTGCGGGTCACTTCCCAGACAGGCGAAGCCGAACTGGTGGCGGCGGTGGTGGCGGCCGGCTATGGCGCCACGCCGCATGCCGCCGCGCGACCGGGCACGGATGCCGCACAGGTCGCGGCTTCCCGCGAGGCCCGCCACCTGTGGTTCGCCGCGCTGCTGTCGCTCCCGCTGGTGCTGCCGATGCTGGGCCTGTTGTGGGGCGAACACTGGATGCTGCCGGGCTGGTTGCAGTTCGCATTGGCGACGCCGGTGCAGTTCTGGCTGGGCGCGCGCTTCTACAAGGCCGGCTGGAAAGCGCTGAAGGCGCGCACCGGCAACATGGATCTGCTGGTCGCGCTGGGAACCAGCGCCGGCTACGGCCTGAGCGTGTACCACCTGTTGGCGGGCACCTCGTCGCACGGCGCGCAACCGCTGTACTTCGAGGCATCGGCCGTCATCATCACCCTGATCCTGATGGGCAAGTGGCTGGAAGCACGCGCCAAGCGCCAGACCACCGAGGCCATCCGCGCGTTGCAGGCATTGCGCCCGGCCACCGCGCGGGTGCGCCAGGCGCACGGCGACGTGGAACTGCCCATCGATCAGGTTCGCGTGGGCGACGTGGTGCTCGTGCGTCCGGGCGAACAGATTCCGGTGGACGGAGAACTGCTCGAAGGCCGCACCCATGCGGACGAGTCGATGATCACCGGCGAGTCGTTGCCGGTGGCCAAGAACCCCGGCGATCGGGTGACCGGCGGCGCGGTGAACGGGGAAGGCAACATCGCGATCACCACCGTGGCGGTCGGCGCGGAAAGCGCGCTGGCCCGCATCATCCGACTGGTCGAGGACGCGCAGGCCCGCAAGGCGCCCATCCAGCGGATCGTGGATCGGGTGAGCGCGGTATTCGTTCCGGTGGTGATCGGCATCGCCTTGCTGACGCTGGTCGCCTGGGGCGTGTTCACCGGCGACTGGAACCAGGCCATCCTCAATGCGGTCGCCGTCCTGGTCATCGCCTGTCCCTGTGCGCTGGGCCTGGCCACGCCCACCGCGATCATGGCCGGCACCGGCGTGGCGGCGCGCGCGGGCATCCTGTTCAAGGACGCCGAGGCGCTGGAGACGGCCCGCAAGGTCACCATCGTCGCGTTCGACAAGACCGGTACGCTGACGCAGGGGCGGCCGCTGCTGGCCGAAGTACTGCCCACCGAGGGCAGCGCTTCGGATCTGCTCGCGCTGGCCGCCGCGCTGCAGGCCGGCAGCGAACACCCGCTCGCCAAGGCGGTACTGGCCGCCGCGGCCTCCGGCCCGGCGCCGCAGCTGGCGATCGATGTGCAGGCGCTGCCGGGGCGTGGTCTTTCCGGTGAGGTGCAGGGACGCCGGCTGTGGCTGGGCAGTGCGCAACTGATGCGTGAACTGGAGGTCGATGTTTCCACGCAGGCCGTGCAGGCCGATTCACTGGGCAATTCGGGGCATACGGTGTCCTGGCTGGCGGAAGCGCGGGACGGAACGATCCGGTTGCGTGGCCTGTTGGCATTCCGCGACGAGCCCCGGGAAAGCGCGGCCGACGCGATCGCGCGGCTGCATGCGATGGGGCTGCGCACGGTGATGATCTCCGGTGACAACGCCGGCGCGGCCGGCGCGGTGGCGGCGACCCTGGGCATCGACGAAGTGCGCGCGAACGTGCTGCCGGACGGCAAGGCCGAGGTGATCCTGCGATTGCAGCAGGCCGGTACCGTGGCCATGGTCGGCGATGGCATCAACGACGCGCCCGCGCTCGCGGCGGCGTCGGTGGGACTGGCGATGGGCTCGGGCACCGACGTGGCGATGCATGCCGCGGGCGTGACCCTGATGCGTCCGGATCCGCGGCTGGTGGCGGCGGCCATGGATGTTTCCCGCCGCACCACCCGCAAGATCCACCAGAACCTGTTCTGGGCGTTCGCCTACAACGTCGTGGGCATTCCGCTGGCGGCCCTGGGCCTGCTCAATCCGGTGCTGGCCGGCGCGGCCATGGCGCTGTCCTCGGTGAGCGTGCTCGCCAATACCTTGCTTTTGCGCCGGTGGCGACCCACCTTGGACGCCTAGGAGATTTCCGCAATGTCCAGACGAACCCAGGCACCACGCCCCGAACTGGCCGACGCCCGCCGGCAGGGCCTGCACAACATCGGCGAGGCGGCGGCCATCAGCGGCGTGAGCGCCAAGATGATCCGGCACTACGAAAGCATCGGCCTGCTGTCGCCGGCCGAACGCACCTTCGCCGGCTACCGCATCTACTCGGACAACGACATCCATCGCCTGCGCTTCATCAAGCGCGCCCGCGTGCTCGGTTTTCCGATCAAGCAGATCGAGGTGCTGCTGGGACTGTGGGACAACCGCGAACGCGCCAGTTCGGAGGTCAAGGAACTGGCGCGCGCGCACGCGGACGAACTGGGCAGGAAGATCAAGGAAATGCAGGCCATGCAGCAGACCCTGCTGGATCTGGCCCGGCGTTGCCACGGCGATGATCGGCCGGATTGTCCGATCCTGGAAGATCTGGCGACGCTCGAACGCTAGGCTTCAGGCGCGCTTGGAGCGTTCTCCGCTCCCTTCGCCATCGCATCGCCCGGTCGGTTGTCGGCCGGGCGCGCATCGATGATGGACACCACGACGGCGTGAGCGCACCGCCGCGCGCGCCCGGATTCAATAGACCGGCAACTCGATCGAACTCGCCGCTTCCGGGGTGTGCCAGACACGCTGCGTCGCCTTGCGGTAGTCCGCCGGTTTGGCGAAGTAGATGTTCTGCACGAAGCTCTGCGGGTTGCGGTCGTACAGCGGGAACAGGGTCGACTGCACCTGCACCATCACCCGGTGGCCGGGCAGGAACACATGGTTGGCCTCCGGCAGCGCGAAGCGGTAGGGCAGGGTCTGGTCGGAGGGAATCGCCTTGGCATGTTCGAAGCTCTCGCGATAGCGTCCGCGGAAAATCGCCAGCGAGACCGGCAACTGGTAGCCGCCCATCTCGGGCGCCGAGGCGACCTGTTCGGGATAGACGTCGATCAGCTTGACCACCCAGTCACTGTCGCTGCCACTGGTGGACGCCTGCAGGTTCACCCACGGCGTGCCGGCGATGCGCAGCGGCTCGGTCAGCGGTTCGGTGATGAAGGTCAGCACATCCGGCCGGCCATCGACGAAACGCTGATCCTTGACCAGCCAGGTCGTCCACATGTCGCGGTCGCCGAAACGCACCGGGCGCGGCGCGAACGGCACCGGCCTGGCGGGATCGGAAATGTACTCCTCGAATCCGCTCTCGCCGGCCGCCGGCGGCTGGAACGAAAGTTGGCCGCCTGCCCGCAGGTACAGCGGCCGGGCAGGAGAGTCGCACCCCTGGGCGCAGCTGCGCGGCCATTTCGGCAGTCGGTCCCAGTGATCCTCGCCGGTGTTGTAGACCAGCACCGGCGGCGTATCCGCTTTCGGCGCGCCCTCGACCAGGTATTGATCGAAGAATGGCTTGAGCACGTCGCGGCGGAACTGCAGCGCGGTATCGCCATCGAATTTCAGCGCACCGAGGTTGCGCGCCTCGTAGTTGACCTGGCTGTGCCGCCACGGTCCCATCACCAGATAGTTCAGGGTGTTGCCGGTATCGCGCCCTTCCATTGCCTGGTAGCTGTGGTTGGCGCCCCACATGTCCTCCTGGTCCCACAGGCCCTGCAGCCACATGGTCGGCACCTTCAGCGGCGTGCCGGCCATCTTCCGATCCAGCGCCTGCTCCTGCCAGAACGCGTCGTAGGCCGGATGCTCGGTCATCTTGTGCCACCACGGAATCTGCTCCAGTCCATGGGTCCTGGCGTAGTCGCCGGCCGAACCGGCGCGCAGGAAGGTGGTGTAGTCGTCCAGGCCCTCGCTGGGCACCGGCGTCCCCTTGCCGCGCTTGGTCAGCTGGCCGGTGAAGTAGCCGAAATTGACCTGCCGGAACGCGCCGTAGTTGAGCCAGTCGTCACCCATCCAGCCATCGATCATCGGGCTCTGCGGCGCCGCCACCTTCAGCGCCGGATGCGGGTCGGTCAGCGCCATCACCACGGTGAAGCCTTCATAGGAAGAGCCGAGCATGCCGACGCGCCCGTTGGACTCGGGCACGTGCTTGACCAGCCACTCGATGGTGTCCCAGGCGTCGGTGGCATGATCGACCTTGGTCGGATTCAGCGGCCCGCGTAGCGGACGGGTCATCACGTAGTCGCCCTGTGAACCGTACTTGCCGCGCACGTCCTGGAACACCCGGATGTAGCCGGCGCGCACGAACACCTCATCGCCCTGCGGCAGGATGTCGATCATCCGTGGCGATTCCATGCGCTGGGCACGGCCCGCCGCGTCGTAGGGCGTGCGGGTCAGCAGCATGGGCGCGTTCTTCGCGCCCTTGGGCACGACGATGACGGTGTAGAGCTTCACCCCGTCGCGCATCGGTACCATGACCACGCGCTTGTCGTAGTCGAAGTCCTGCTTCGGCACGACGAATTCCTTGCCGCTGATGTCCGGTGTGATCGCCGGCGTCTGCGCCTGGGCGAAAACCGCGGGAAGGAACAACGCCAATGCCGCCAGCCTGCGGCAGCCGAGGGCCTTGCAAGTCATCTTCATGGAGCGTCTCGATTCCGGAGTCGTAACCTGCCGATTAGACCGCGCCACGAGGCCCGCAGCCAGTGCTGGATGCCTGTAGAGCGGAGCTCGCTCCACTTGCCCTTGCGAACGCCCCTGTCACCCCATGCCGTTCCACCCGACCGGCTCAGCCGAGTCGGGGCGGCAGGTCCTCGGCAGCGGTGCCAAACGAAAGATTCGGCTGCGGCCCCATTTCGAACTCCAGCGTGCCGCCGCCGGCCAGATCCGCGTGGCTGATCCAGTTGCGCGTATACGGCTCGCCATTCCAGCGCACCCGCTGCACGAAGACGTTCCGCGCATCGTTGCCACGGGCGAGGATGGACAGCCGGCGTCCGTTGCCCACGTCCAGCTCGGCACGATCGAACAGCGGGCTGCCGAGCACATAGTGGCCGCTGACCGGATCGACCGGATAGAAGCCCAGTGCGCTGAGCACGAACCAGGCGCTCATCTGCCCGCAGTCCTCGTTGCCGGACAGACCGTCGCGGGCATCGCGGTACTGCTCGCGCATCAGCCGACGGACCATGGCCTGGGTCTTCCAAGGCTGGCCGGCATAGGCATACAGATAGGCCACGTGATGGCTGGGTTCGTTGCCATGCGCGTACTGGCCGACCATGCCGTCGATGTCCGGCGGCGCGCCGGCCGGCAGTTCGGAACTGGTACCGAACAATTCATCAAGCTTGCGCACGAAGCCATCGCGCCCGCCAAACCCTTCCATGTAGCCATACAGATCATGCTGGTTGAGGAAGGTGGCCTGCCAGGCGTTGGATTCGGTGAAGTCGTGCCAGCGCTCCGAATGGCCGAGCGCGCGCGGGTCGAACGGCTCGGCCCAGCGGCCGTCTTCCCGTCGGGGCTGGATGAAACCGCTGGCCGGGTTGAACAGATGGCGATAGTTGCGCGAGCGCGCGAGCAGCGCCCGATGGTCGTCCGTGGCGCCGGCCGCACGCGCCAGATGCGCGCAGGCCCAGTCGTCGTACGCGTATTCCAGGGTGCGGCTGGTCGCCTCGCTGACCTTGTCGCAGGGAATGTAGCCCCGCCGACGATACCAGCCCAGGCCATGAACGTCGTCGTCCATCGCGCGCTTGCGGAACAGCGGCCAGGCCGTGGCGTAGTCGATGCCGTCGAAACCCTTGGTGTGCGCCTCGGCCAGCACCACTGCCGAGTGATAGCCGATCATCGTGCCGGTTTCCACACCCTGCAGCGGCCAGACGCCGACGCCGTCCGGGCATTCGGCCGCACCGCGCACCAGTCCCTGCACCAGATCGGGGACGCGCTCGGGTTGCACCAGGGTCAGCAGCGGGTGCAGCGCGCGATAGGTGTCCCACAGCGAATAGGTGCTGTAGTTGTGGTATCCCTCGGGCAGGGTGTGCACCTTCAGATCCATGCCGCGGTAACGGCCATCGGTGTCGCTGAACAGCGTCGGCGCCAGCAGGCTGTGGTACAGCCCGGTGTAGAAGATGCGTCGCTGTCCGTCGTCACCGCTATCGACGCGCACCCGCGCCAGTTCCCGCTCCCAGGCGTCGACCGCCTCGGCATGCACGCGGGCGAAGTCGAAGTCCGGCAACTCGGCATCGAGGTTGGCCAGCGCGTTTTCGGCGCTGACCGCCGAGATGCCGACCTTGACCAGCAGCGGCGCGGCGCCGGCATCCGGGTAGTGCAGGGCGGCCTTCAGCCGGGCACCATCGCTGCTTCGCGCGTCTTCGGCCAACGGCTGGTCGTCGGCATACAACTGCGCGCGCGCGAACGGCCGCGACAGCCGCATCGCGAAGAACAGGTAACGCCCCCTGGCCCACTGATGGACGCGACGGCCGCCGACCAGCGTGTGTTCGTCGACGACGCGCAGCTGCGCTTCGCTGACCCGCGTGGGCGTGTCGGCGTTGTCCTGGTAGCCGTGGCACAGATCCAGCAACAGGTGTCCGGGTTTCCCCGCGGGAAAACGATAGCGATGCAGGCCGGTGCGCGCGGTGGCGGTCAGTTCCGCGAGGATGTCCGTGTCCTTCAGCCGCACCCGGTAATAGCCCGGCGAGGCGGCCTCGTCGGTGCGATCGAAGCGCGAGCGGTAGCCCGTTTCCGGCGCATCCGGCGGACCGGGATGCAGCCGGACGTCGCCGGTGCGCGGCATGACCAGGAAATCGAGCATGTCGCCGATGCCGGTGCCGGACAGATGGGTGTGCGAAAAGCCCATGATCGAGTCCTGCGAGGCGTGATAGCCGCTGCATCCGTCCCAGGTCGTGTTGTAGGTGTCCGGGCCGAGCTGCACCATGCCGAAGGGCAGGGTCGCACCGGGAAACGTGTGGCCATGACCACCGGTGCCGATGAACACATCGACATGCCGGCCCAGATCCATCCGCGCGCGACTGTCGGCGGGCAAGGCGAGTAGACCGATGCGTGCCGAAGCGGCGATCGCATGGCCGCCGATGCCGGACAGGCCCAGCGCGGCGGCGCCTTTCAGGAATCCTCGTCGTGTCGTCATCGTCCGTATCCTCTTTTCCTCGTTTCGTTGATGCCGGTCCGGGCTCGGTGCCCGGCGCTCAGCGCGGCAATGGCGCGCGGCCAACGATGGAGAACCCGGCCATTTCGCCGGGCGCGCCGGTGCCGGGCTGGCCGCCACCGACGAAGATCTGGTAGTCGCCGGCCTCAACCGCACGCTGGCCGGCACGATCGACATCGCTGAGCCTGCGCGCGTCCAGGTCGAACGTCACCTCGCGCGATTCGCCCGGCGCCAGCGCCACGCGGGCGAACCCGACCAGGCTGCGGATCGGCGACTGCGGCCCTTGCGGCGGTTGCAGGTAGACCTGCACCACTTCCTCGCCACGGCGCCCGCCGGTGTTGCGCACCCGCGCGCTCACGCGCAGCGTTTCGCCGGCCTTCAAGGTCCGCGTCGACAGGCGGGGAGCGTCGTAGGCGAAGGAGGTGTAACTCAGGCCGTGGCCGAACGGATACAGCGGTTTGCCGCCGAAGTAGCGGTAGGTGCGCCCCTTCATGTCGTAGCTGACGTAGGGAGGAAGATCCCGGGTCGATTGGTAGAACGTCACCGGCAGTCGCCCGCCCGGGCTGAAGTCGCCGGCCAGCGCCTGCGCGATGGCGGTACCGCCGGATTGGCCGGGATACCACGCGGCGAGAATGGCGTCGGCATGTTGCTGCGCCCAGTTCAGCGCCACCGCGCTGCCGCTCATCAGCACCACGATCAGCGGCTTGCCGGCCGCCTTGGCGCGTTCGAGCAGCGCCTGTTGCGCCGGCGGCAGGCCAATCGCATTGCGATCGCCGCCATCGAAGCCCAGCACATCGACCTTCAACTCTTCGCCTTCCACGTCCGGCGACAGGCCGACGAAAGCCACCACTGCGTCGGCCTGTTCCGCCACGCGCCCGGCCTCGGCCAGTTGCGCGTCGGCCGGTGCCAGCCATTCCAGCCGCAGGCCCTCGATCCTGGCCGTGATGCTCGATTTCCAGACGGATGCGGCGGGGCCGCGCATCGGCGAAGTGCAGGCGCGCTTCGACGTTGCGGCCATCGGCGTTGTGTACGCCGGCGGCGACGCGCTTGTCTTCCGCGTTGCCGGCGATCACCAACTCGTCGTCGATGTACAACCGCACCGGATCGTGCCCGCTGCAATCGAAGCAGCGCGCCACGCGCACCGCCAGGGTGTATTCACCGGGACCGGGCGGCAGCAGTTCGCCGGTCCAGCGCACCGAGTAGCGGTTCCGGTCGACTCCGGCGGCGGGCGCCACCTGATCCCAGTTGAAGCTGACCACGCGATCCCGGCGCACCACGCGCGGGGCGCCGGCCAGATCCGGATTGTCGAAGTACTCGCCCCTGAGGCCGGCCCGGCCCTCGCTGCGCAAGGCGGTCTCGGGAATCATCACGGGTACGCCCGCGGCCAGCGGCGCGCCCTGCGCATAGCTCACCCGGGCCTCGCCGAAGCGTTCCCGCAGGCCCCGTAGCGGCGTCACCGGGTCCGGGGACGTGCCCTGATAGTTGGCTTCCAGCGCGGCCAGCGCATCGGCATTCGGGCCGATGACCGCCAGCCGGACGTCCGGTTTCAGCGGCAGGGTCGCGCGATCGTTCTTCAGCAGGACCAGCGATTGCCGCGCGGCTTCGAGTGCCAGTTCGCGGCTGGCGGGCGCATCGATGTCCGCCGCGCCGAGCCGCGCATGAGGATCGTGTCGCGGGCGTTCCAACTCGCCCAGGCGATAGCGCGCGGCGAACAGGCGCACCAGCGACCGGTCCAGCGATGCTTCGTCGGTCTCGCCGCGATCCAGCGCCTGGCCGAGCGCGCGATAGGTGTTGCCGCAGTTCAGATCGTGCCCCGCGTTGAGGGCGGCGGCGCTGGCGCCGGCTTCGTCGGGGCGGAAGTAATGGAAGTGCAGCATGTCGTAGAGCGAATCGCAGTCGGACACCACGAACCCGCGGAATCCCCAGTCCTTGCGCAGGCGGCCATCGAGCAGCCAGTCGGCGGCGCAGGCCGGCGTGCCGTGCAGCGAGTTGTAGGCGCACATCACCGCGCCGGCGCCGCCTTCGACCAGCGCGGCACGGAACGCCGGCAGGTAGGTCGCCTCCAGATCGCGCGGGGAGACATCCACGTCGAAACCGTGACGCCCAGGCTCCGGACCGCTGTGCACAGCCAGATGCTTTGGCGTGGCGATCGTGCGCGGATGCCGAGGATCGTCGCCTTGCAGGCCGCGGATGAATCCGACCGCCAACTGCCCGGTGAGGTAGGGATCCTCGCCGTAGGTTTCCATGCCACGTCCCCAGCGGGGGTCGCGGAAAATGTTGATGTTCGGCGACCAGATCGTCAGCCCTTCATAACGCCGATGGTCGCTGCCGGGTCCACCGGCCAGGTTGAACTTGGCACGCGCCTCGGTCGAGGTCACCGTGCCGACCTGTTCCAGAAGCTCGCTGTTCCAGGTCGCCGCCAGCCCGATGGCCTGCGGAAACACCGTCGCGTGGCCGCTGCGGGCGACGCCGTGCAGACCCTCGTTCCACCACTCGTAGGCCGGCACGCCCAGGCGCGGAATCGCCGGAGCGGCGTTCATCGTCTGCGCGATTTTCTCCTCGCGCGTCATCTTCGCCACCAGCGCCGCCGCACGCTGCTCGGCCTCGTCCGCGTATACCGGCGCCACCGCCGATATCAGCGCCAGCACCCACCCGGCTGCAATCAGGCGCGGAAGGACGGGGCGGCGAAGGAACACGGGCATGGGCAAAGGTTCTCCGGAGCGTGGCTCAATGTACAACGGGGGCGGAAGGATGCCTGTTCAAACGCAAGGCCTGAAAAAAAGCGCGTGGCCGTAGGGGCGGCCACGCGCACGGACGGCATGCCATCAGGGGAGGACTGATGGCATGCCTGGGCCGCCTCAGAACTTGAAGGTGAAGGCCACCTGGTAGTTGCGCCCGCTCTTGTAAAGACCCAGCGGGGTACGCTTCTGCGTGTCGTACCAGTAATAGGTATCGTCGAGCAGGTTGGAGGCGCTGAAGGTGACGCCCAGCATCTCGTTGAACTGGTAGCCGGCAATCAGGTCCAGTTGCTTGTACTCGTCGGCGAACACGCTCGCGTTCTGGCGCCCCACCTGGTTGTAGTACTCCGACCGGTAGCTGTAATTCACGCGCACGCTGAACGGGCCTTTCTCGAAGTAGGGCGTCACCGTATAGGCGTTCTTCGAGACGTACGGCAGGAACAGGTCCGTGCTGGTGTCGGTATCCGTATACGTGTAGTTGGCGTTGATGCCGAACCCGTTGTCGAACGCCTGCTGGTAGATCAGCGAAACGCCGGTGGCGGATGCGTCGGCGACATTGATCGGGCGGCTGATGGAATAGACGCCGGACACGCCGGAGATCGGATTGGTCAGCTGCTGCTCGAAGGTATTGGTCACCACGTAGTTGCTGATGTCGCGGCGGAAGATCTCCGCGCCCAGCAGGCTGCTGGGGGCGAAATACCATTCGAACGCCAGATCGTAGTTGGTGGCTTCGTAAGGTTCCAGGTCGACGTTGCCGCCGCCGCCGGTGAAGTCCTGGTCGTTGAGATCCAGCGTACCGGCCAGCTGGCCGTAGCGGGGGCGGGCCATCACCTTGGCGGCGGAGAACCGGGCCACCATGTCGTCGGTCAGCTCGTAGGCCAGGTTGAAGCTCGGCAGCGGCTTGTAGAAGCTGCGATTGGCCAACGCCCGATCATAGCCGCCCGTGCCATTGCTGACCCAGTACAGCGACTTGTCGGAGGTATCCACGTAACGCACGCCGAGGTTGCCGCGCCACTTGCCCGACTCGAAGTTCGCCTGTGCATAGAGCGCGGTGGTGATCTCCTTGACGTTGAACGAGGGACCGTAGTTGTAGTTGTACGGACCACGCGGCGCCAGCGTATTGAAGTAGGCGATGGCCTTGCCGAGATCGGCCACCGGCCAGGAGGCGAGATCGCCGCCGGCGCCCAGGCCGTCATACAGGCCGCTCGGCGACATCCCGCCCAGGATCTCGGTCAGGTTGAACGCCGACACCACGTCCACCGCGTTGCCGCGCGAGGAAACACCATTGTCGTGGTTGGTGTACTTGTAGCCCATCTGGATCTGGTTGATCGGGCCCCAGGCCACGTCATGGGTCGCGTCGAACTGGAAGTAGCGTTCCTTGTCGCGGCTGGTCTCGTAGTACTGGCCGCCATACTGCTGGCCCGGCGCCAGGCCCCAGTTGGACGCGGCGTCGTTGTCGTAGTTCACCACGGTATGCCGCGCGTCGTACTCGAAATCGAAGCCGCCGCTGAGCAGCAGGGTCTTCATCAGGTATTCCGGATCCTTGCCGCCCTTGGCGCTGGTCACGCCGGCCTGGGTGGTGAACACCCAACTCTCGCCGGACCAGTCGTGGCGCAGGTTCAGGCTCCTGGTTTCGACCTCGCTCTTGCGCAGGTTGAAATCGTGCTGCGCGTACGCGTCGCCACCGACCTCGGCCGCGACCACGTAGCCGTTGTCGATGGTGGCGCTGGTGATCTGGCTCAGGCTGCACGCCGGGCAGATGTAGCGCGCCTGGCTGAAGTTGTCGTACTTGCCCTTGACGTAGATACCGGTCAGGTTGATTTCGTTGTTCGCGTTGGGCTTCCACTGCAGCGCCGCCTGCAGGCCGTCACGCTCGCGATCCTGCTGGAAGTAGGAACTGCTGATGCCGACCGGCAGCTTGGCGGTCGCGGGATCGCCGGCGCCGCTGATGGCGGCGGTGGCGGGCAGGCCGGTGACATAGCCCCAGTATTCGAGGCCGGCACGGGAAATGCTCTGCTTGTCGTGGGTGGCCGAGATCAGGAAGCCAAGGTCCTCGGCGGCGTTCTTCCAGCTCCACAGCACCGAGGCGCGCGGATTGCCGTCTTCCGAACGATCGTTGTAGTTGTAGCCGATGGTGCCGCGCAGTGTGTTCTTCGGCAGGTCCAGCGGCTTGCGGGTATGCACGATCACGGTGCCGCCGATGCTGCCCTCGTCGATGCGCGCTTCGGGCGTCTTGTAGACCTCCATCAGGCCGATGATTTCCGGAGAGAGCAGGGTGTAGTTGAAGGTGCGCCCGCTGGTGTCGGTCGGGTTGCCGCCCCAGTCGCCGGAAGCGATGGTCTGGCCGTTGACCAGTACCCGGTTGAGGGCCGGATCGGTGCCGTTGATGCTGACCTTCTCGCCTTCGCCGAACTGGCGATCAACCGTGATGCCGGGCAGGTGCGACAGCGATTCGGCGGCGTTGGTATCCGGGAACTTGCCGATGTCCTCGGCGCTGATCGCATCGACAATCGAATTGGCCGAGCGCTTGACCGCCTGGCTCTTCTCCAGCGAAACGCGATAGCCGGTGACGGTGACGGTATCCAGATCCGAGGCTTCCTGTGCCTGGGCGTTGAAGGCAATGCAGGCAATGACGGCTGCCGACAGTGCGGACTTGCGGTATTTCATGACCTTTCCTCATCAAATGGGTGGTTGCTGCGATGGTTTGCCTGCTGCCGATTTGCGGTGGTTCCGTGCCCATCCCCGGCGTGGGATACGCCCCTCCGTTTTCTTCAATGACGTGTTCGTTTTCGCGCCCCGCTGGTCGGACGAGGGAGGCGAACGGCGTGGCTTCGTTCGGTGGCCTGCCCCGTATCCGCGGCTGGTTTCAGGCAGCCTGCGCGGGCTTTGTTTTCTTCGGGTAGCGCTACCAAACCGCGACCAAATAAAAGGGCGAGCGTCTTGAATCCGATTTCGCGAACCGGGTGGTGGCACGCCACGCCGGGGGTGGAGGCGAACGGCGCCGCGGCCTGGAGAGCGGGAGAGGGACCGCGATCGTGTCGCGGCGTCCGAGGCGAGTGCGAGGTGTTCGAACCCCGCGCCAGCAGCCAACCGACGTGGGCATGACCGACGCCCACCGTGAGAAGTGGCACATCGTTGATCGGTATATCCGTTCGAGATGCAACAGCCATTGCAAGGTGCCCCCACCCGTGATGCGCCGGCATGGGCGCCAGCGCGAGCCGAGTTTGAATCGATATAAATTCAGATGTCAACGACCTGTCATCGGATGCTGCTAAGGGCGGCCGATAAGCCACATCTGCCCCTGTTCATTTATAAACAAAGTCGCTTTGCTCGCATATTTGCCATCAATCGAGCCATTTGGATCGTTTCAGATGACTCCTTTTCCGGACCCGCGGCGCCAGGAAGCCGCCACTTGGAGGCGAGAAATCCGGCCGGGAAGGAGCGATCAACCGGCCGGCGAAAGACAGTGCGGACGAGGACGGGATTCCCACGTTTCCGCATGCCTCCCATGCAAT